>Ga0302326_10001650_pt1 | contig 56227 bp, 55 predicted proteins | sample Palsa_T0_3_FD_202264 | JGI IMG/M metagenome (GOLD analysis project Ga0302326, IMG submission 202264) | Peat permafrost microbial communities from Stordalen Mire near Abisko, Sweden - Palsa_T0_3 | ecosystem: Environmental > Terrestrial > Soil > Palsa > Peat permafrost | place: Sweden: Abisko...
CGTCCCGGGGAAGCTGTGGTCGAGCATCCAGGTCTCGAGCACGACGCCGCCGCCCGCAGTCGCGAGCAGGCGCAGCGCGCGGGCTTGCTGGGGGTAGTCGATCAGCGAAGCCGTGCTGATCAGCCAGTAGCCGCCGGCCGGGGTCGCCCGCGCGACGATCCGGTTGCGATGGATGTGGCCATAGAGGGCCGCGATCACGCGTGGCGCGCGATCGAGCAGCGCCAGCAGCGCCGCCCCGCCGACCGAGCTCTGGATCGGCTGGTGGGAGACGACGATCACCCAGCGCTCGCCCGCGGCCTCCAGCTGCGCGCCGAGCCACGCTTCCTGACCGGGACCGACCAGCCCGCCAGAGCCGCCCGCGCGCCGGACGAGATCGAGCACGATCAGGCGTAGCTGCTGACCGACGTCGACCGTGTAGTCGAGGCGGGGCCCCGCGGACCCACCGCCGGAGAGAGCGCTGGCACCATCGCCGCCGCCGGCCCGCAGCGCCCCGACCACCTCCTCTACGGTCATCTCCGACCGCGTCGGATCCGCGGGCACCCTCACCGTCGGGCCCGCCAGCGCGCGCGTCAGGAACGACTGGACGAGGCCAGGATCGGGCGGGCCGTCGGGCGACGCTGTCGCCTGCGCCCGCGCGCCGGGCGGCAGCGTCAGCCCGTGCGGCAGATCCCACAGCGCCCGGTTCCCGAGCGCGAGCGACCGCGTCAACGGCGTCGGCACGATCTCGCCTGCGACGAGCGCGTCGTGATCGCCGAGCACCGGATAGGACGGCGCGTCGAGACCGGGACTCGAGAACTCCCTGACCACCTTGTGCAGAAGCCCGGGGTACCGGGGCGCATCGAGATCCGGCCTGTAATAGAACGGATCCGGGTCCGATGCCAGCTGCACGCCAAAGTACCCGTCCGGGCCGCTTCCCGGGCGCACGAGGCCGCCTCTGAGCACGGCGAGCGCATGCGCGAGCTCGTTCTGCTGATCATTGTCGATCAGGTCGCCGCCCTGGATCACCGCCTGTGGCCGCAGCGCACGGATGGATGCCACCGCTCCGGCCAGCACCTGCGCCGTCAGTGTCTCCTGTGGGCGGAACGTCGACTGGAACGGCGGGCCGAGGCGATCGAGGAAGGTGACGCGCGCGGGGGATGAGGCGTCGAGCACGTGCGCGTCGGTCTGGTGCGCGATCGTCGCCAGCACCGAGACGGCGGCCGCGCCCGGCCCGAGCTCCGTCCGGTCGGTCAGCGCCTCCCCCGGCAGGACCCGCAGCTGCCCGTCCCCGACCGGATCGCCCCACGTGGACTCGAGCGTCGAGCCCGAACGTGCGGCCCCCCGTCCGCCGCCACCACCGCACCCGGCCAGCACGGCCGCGCCGGCGAGCGCCTCGGCCAGAGCAGCTCGCCGGGTCATTCGCCTCATCGCGACGCAAGCCCGGAAACGACCGATTCGCGTGATGCCTGCCGGGAGACCCAGACGACCGCCACCGCGCCCGCGACGGCCAACCCGGCGAGTGTCGCCAGCACCTCCGAGGTGGTCGCGTCGAGCGCGAGCGTGGCGTAGTTCTCGGCCAGGTGCGAGAGCGCGGGACCGAACACGAACCGCTCCAGCAGGACACCCACCACGGCGGCCGGTACGACGAGTGCGAGCGCCGCGCCGAGCAGCAGCCGCCGCACCGCGCCGGGCCCGGCGCCGCAGGCGCGCAACACCGCAACGGTCCGGCGGCGCTCCTGAACGGTGAGCGTGCACGCCTGAATCAGGGCGTAGAGGCAGACGAGGCCGTCGACGATCGCGATCGCGCGCAGGATCGTCCGCAGCGTGTCGACGAGCGGCACGCCGCGTGCGGTCGCCCCGCTCGTAGCCGCGGGCTCCCCCCCGAGCGCGGTCAGCGCCGCGGAGACGTTGCCCTGGTTTGCGTTCGGCTTCACCAGAACCGCGATCTGGAACGGCGCCGACGGGTCCGCGGGCAGGAGCGCCTTCGCTGGTATGTACGCGACGCGGCCGTCGTGGTCGAGCGAGCTCACGAGCCCGGCCACCCGGAGCCGCAGCTCGACCCCCGATGAGAAGGCGAGCGCGAGTGTTGCGCCCGGGCTGAGGCCGAGAGCGTCGGCCAGGCCGACGCCGACCTCGGCCTGATCATTGCCGCGCAGGCGCCGGCCGGAGACGAGTGGCGGCGCCTCGAACAGGGTGTGGTTCCCCGGGTAGGCGATCACGTCGATCGTCTCTCCCAGCGAGAACGAGTCGGCCGCCTCCGTCTCGTATCGCGGAGCCGCCGCCTCGACGCCCGGGATCGCGCGCACCCGTGGGACGGCGCTGACGGGCAACGAAGCGGTCAGCTGGTAGTGCTTGCCGAGCGCGCCGGGATCGGTCTCGAGCGCGCTCAGCGCTGACGCGAGCGCCAGCATCAGCAGCACGAACCCGGTCGAGAGCCCGAGCGTCACCACCGTCGCGGCGAGTCGTACCCGGCGCGCCGCGACGAGGCGAGCACCCAGCGCCCCGAGGCCGCCCCGACGGCCGCGGCCGAAGGCCAGGCGCCCGCGCCCCCACCCCGTCTCGAGCTCGCCACCCCGCAGCAGCCCAACCGGCGAACGGCCTGTCGCGCGCCAGGCCGGCAGCGCCGCCCCCAGCACCGGGATCGCGATGCTCGCCAGCCACCCGGCCGCGAGGGGGAGCACGATCCCGGCGCCAGGGGGAGGCTCGTTCAGCATCGTCAGCAGCCGATCGTCGGGCCCATAGGTCACGAGCACGCCCGCCGCCAGCCCGATGCCGGCCGCCGGCACCGCGATCATCATCGCCTCGAGCCCCTGTGCGAGCGCAATGTGGCCGCGCGAGGCGCCGATCGCCCGCCGCACACCGATCGCGCCGAGCCGCCTCTGCACCTCGGCCCGCGCCGACGCCGCCAGCATCACGCTGGCGGTCACCAGCGCGATCGCCGAGAGCGCGACGAGCAGGTCGATCACGATCCCGGCCGCCTGGTCGAGCAGCACCTTGACGCCCGACTTCGTCGCGAACTGGATGTCGTGCAGGCCGAAGCTGGTGGCGCGGGCCTGGACCAGGACCTCGTTCAGGTAGCGAGGATTACGCAGCCAGATCTCGGCGAAGTTGACCCGGGGGTTGTGCTCGGGCCCGTAGCGCGCCTCGATCGCCGGTCGCGAGACGTAGAAGCGCGGCTTCGCGAGCGGGAAGCCGACATTGTCGGGGGCCTCCACGAACCCGACCACCCGCTGCGGCCCAAGCCCCGAGACGTAGAAGCTGCTTCCAAGCCGGATGTGCCACGCCTGCGCGAACCCGAGCTCGATCAGTGTCTCGGCGCCGACACGGGCGAGATTGTGTCCGGCGACCACCGCGTAGCCGGGCCGACCCGAGCCGGACATCACCTCCGCCACGGCGTCCCCGCGCCGCTGTCCGCTGGCTGCGATCCCGACGTTCGTGAACTCGAGGCGCGTCGATGAGGAGGCGATGTCGGGCAGCGCCCGGATCCGCTCGCCGACCAGCCGAGCCGATTCCGGGTCGAAGCGGACGATCACATCGGGCAGGTCGGCCGCGTGAGCGGCGCGGCCGAAGCCGCCGCCGAGCCCCTCCCCGACGACCACCGCGGCTGCCAGCATCGCCGCTGCCAGCGCGATTCCGATCGCCGTCAGGAGCGCTCCCCGGCGACGTAGCCGGAGCCCGCGCCGCGCCTCGCCGAGCGCTGCACGAAAAGCACTCATGCGCCCCGCCGCCGGCCGGTCGAGGGTGCGTGGCGGGCCGCCGCCCGCCCGTCGGCCGCCGTCACCAGCCTCCCGGCGTCCAGGCGCACGATCCGGTCGGCGATCGCGGCTGCGTCGGGCTCGTGCGTAACGATCACGACCGCCCTGCCGGTGAGCCGCCGCAGCAGCTCGAGGACGGCGGCCCCGTTCTCGGCGTCGAGGCTCCCGGTCGGCTCGTCGGCCAGCACCAGCTTCGGCCCGTTCACGAGCGCCCTGGCGAACGCGAACCGCTGCTGCTCGCCGCCCGAGAGCTCATGCGGAAGGTGGTCCGCCACGTCGGTGAGCCCGAGCTCTTCGATCAGCTGCGCGGCACGGCGCGCGCCTCCGGCCGGCGCGCCCGGCAGCCGCGTCGGCATCAGCACGTTCTCTGCGCCGCTCAGCTCCTCGATCAGCTGGAACTGCTGGAAGACGAACCCCACGTGGCGCAGGCGGATCCGCGCGAGCGCGCGGGCGCTCCGGCCCGTGAGCCGGTCGCCGCCCAGCGTGATCTCTCCCGCATCGGGCGAGTCGAGCCCGCCCAGCAGGTGAAGCAGCGTCGACTTGCCGCTGCCCGAACGGCCGAGGATCGCGACCACCTCGTCGGTCTCGACGGACAGGCTCACGTCGTCGAGCACCCGGCGCGCCGCCCGCCCGACCCCGACCGTTTTCGTGAGGCGAACAGCACGCAGAACGGGCACCACCTCACCGTACCGACCGACTGTCGTGGTCTCCCAGCGGCCGCGCCTCGAGTTCAGCGAAGGTTAATGGCGGCGCGTGCCGGCGACGGGCGCTTTGGGGGCGGTTGGGGGTGTCTGCGTTGTGGGTGTCTGAGCGTCGTAGCGGACGAGCGCCTCGGCCATCAGATCCTGGAGGGGGTGCTCGGTGTCCGGGTTGACGTAGTTCTGCAGGATCGAGAACACGAGCGTATGCCCGTCTCGCGCGAGGCAGTAGCCCGACAGGTTGGAGACGGCCGCGAGCGTGCCCGTCTTTGCGCGGCACTGGCCCTGGGCGTTCGTGCCGACCATCTCGTCCTGGAGGGTGCCGGTCTCGCCGGAGATCGCGAGCGACTGCACAAAGTCCTTGTTGCCAGCCATCTTCTCGAGCACGGTGACGATGTCGAGCGGGCTCGAGGAGTCGCTGTAGGAGAGTCCCGAGCCGTCGTAGATCTTCGGATCGATACCGAACTGCGAGGCGACCTCGGCGCGCACCACCGCCGCACCGGCGGCCGTCGAGCCACGGCCGCCGAAACGGGCGCCGAGGTCCTTGATCAGGGTCTCGGCGAAGAAATTATCTGACGGTGTGTTCGTCAGCGCGATCATCGTCGACATCGGAGGCGAGCTGACGGTCGCGAGTGTCGTCGCGCCGACCGGGGTCTTGCCGGTGAAGGTTCTGTTCTTCGGCACCTTCACCCCGGCTGCCCGAAGCGCGAGCACGAGCTGCTGCGCCGCGTACAGAGGCGGGTTGGCCTGGAAGCCGTCGCCTGAGAGGTCGGTCCAGCCGCGGTTGTAGTCGAGGGCGCTTAGCGGACTGCCGAGATCGAACGAAGCCCGGAAGCCATACGGTGCGGTGCCCTGGGCAGCGTCGAGGTAGGACGCGTCGCCGTACACGTCGCCCTCGATCGACTTGATCCCTCGCTTGACGAGCTGCGCGACGAGTGACTGCATCGTCGCGTGGGTAACGTTCCTGCCGTAGTAGTAGTTGTCGAACCCGGTCGAGCCGAACGACGGGTCGCCGCCGCCGTGCAGGTAGAGGGCGCCGTCGAAGGCTCCGTTTGCCGTCAGCGAGCCGACGCCGTAGACGGCGGTCTGGAGCGTCGCATCCGGGCCGAAGCGCAGCAGCGCGGTCGAAGTGGTGTAGAGCTTCTCGTTCGATGCCGGTAATCGGCCGACGCGGGCACGGTACGCGTACAGCGTCTTGCCGGTGTTCATGTCCACCACCAGCGCACCGTTCGAGCCTCCGCCGGCGTTGAGGTCGCTTGCGAACGCTTTGCGCAGGGCGCTCAGCTGGGACGCCGAGGCGAACTCGGCCGCGGGCCCCGCCGGCAGCGCCGCCGCCACGGCAACCGCCACTGCAATGGCCCGTACCCGCACTCGACGCCGCATCGATCCAATGAAACAGCTCTGAGCGGACAAAGATGCGGTCCCGGCCCCCGGGTTTTCTGAACGGACCCGTACACTTCACCGTTCGCATGGGCAACGTCGTACACCTCGAGACGCCGGCCAAGCCCGGTGCGCGGGGCGGCACAAAGCGGCGGCGCCAGCCGCATTCGAAGACCGCTCTCGTGCTCGGCGGCGGCGGTTTTACCGGGGGTGTGTATGAGATCGGCGCGCTGCGCGCGCTGGATCTCCTCGCCGTGAACCGGACCGTGAACGAGTTCGACGTCTACGTCGGGACCAGCGCCGGCGCGTTCGTCGCCGCCTCGGTGGCAAACGGCGTGACGCCCGAGGAGATGATGCGGGTCATCGTCCAGCAGGTACCGACGCCGTTCCCCGACGTCGGTGTGAACTCGCTGCTGACGCCGAACTACGGCGAATACGTCACCAAGGGCCTGCGGATGCCGCTGGTGCTGTTGCGGCTGCTCCGGACCCTCGTGCGCGACTACCGTCAGCTCTCGGCGGTGGACATCGCGGTCGGCCTCGCCCAAGCGCTCCCGTCTGGCCTCTATACGGGCTCGGGGATCGAGCGGTACGTGCGGACGATCCTCTCCGATCCCGACAGGACCGATGACTTCCGCATGCTCGCAAACGAGTTGTTCATCGCCGCGACCGACCTCGACACCTGCGAGCGGATCGTGTTCGGCGCTGAGGGTTGGGACGACGTGCCGATCTCGACAGCGGTGAGGGCGTCGACGGCACTGCCGATGCTCTACAAGCCGGTCAAGGTCAAGGACCGCGAGCTGATCGACGGCGGCATGCTCTCCACCACCAATCTCGACGTCGCCGTCGAGGCCGGCGCGAAGTTCATCATCGTCGTCAACCCGCTGGTTCCTTACGTGAACGACTTCGAGCAGCGGATCCCCCGGCTGGGCGGATCCAAGGTCCGCCGGATCTCCGACATGGGCTTCCCCCAGATCGGATACCAGACGTTCAAGCTGCTCGCCTATCAGCGGCTACACGAGATGGCGCGTCGCTGGGAGGAGCGATATCCCGGCGTCGACATCGTCCTGATCGAGCCCGAGCCGAACGACGCGCTGATGTTCGAGACCAGCATCATGAATTACGCCTCGCGCGTCGATATCGCCCGCCACGGCTTCCAGTCCGTGACCCTCAAGCTGGCGCAGGACTACGGCCGCTTCAAGCGGATCTGCGCGCGTCACGGGATCGAGATCTCCGCCACCCGCGTGCGGAAGGTCGTCAAGCACTTCGAGGCCGAGCGCGAGAAGGACCGCGCCTGGCGCAAGATCCTCGAGCAGACGACCTCGACGCTGCTACGGCAGTCGGCCGACGTCCCGGACTGAGAGCCCGTCTCAGCCGGCCAGTGCCGGATCGGCCCACCCAGGAACGCAAGCCCGCGCCGCGTCGCGGTCGCGCGGACGGCGCGCGACCGCGAGCGCGCGTCCGCGCTACGGGGTGACGGCCCAGGTGCCGCTGCTCACCGTGGCACCGGCCGCCGTCGATTGGAGCGCGATTCCCGCCCCGTAGGTCTCCGATCCGCTCAGCGCTTCGGCGTTCGTGATCGTGACGTCGGTGTCGTTCTCTGACGTGCTCTCGTAGACGCAGAGGAAGCCCGGCTGAGCCTCCGGGTTGGACGGCGTGCCAGGGCAGGTCGCCGGAGGCGTCGCGCCCTCGGCCACGAACACCGGCGTGGGGGCACTCGGAAGTGTGAACCCGAACGCGATGCCAGTCCCGCCGAGGTCGGCAGCCGCGGCGGCCGTGAAGCGAATCACATAGCGGCCGCGAATGCTCCCGCCGGTGGGCAGGCTCGCCTGCTCCGCGGTCGTCGCCGTGATCGCGGTGGTCGCCGTGGTGGCGTTATTCGCGCTGTCAGCCGTGGTGGCACTCGTCGCCGTGCCCGCCGTTGTCGCGAACGCGGCGGTCTGTGCGCTCTTGACCGACAGCGTTGGTGCGAGCTTCTTGATCTCCTTCTCAACCTGCGCGAGCGTCAGCGGCGACGCCTTCTTCGGCTTTTTTCCCGCGGCGGCATACGACGTTCCGCCGATGGCAAAGACCAGCGCGAGCAGCGCTACCGCCATCGCAGGCGAGGGGTGCTTGATGCGACGCATTACGTCCTCCTTGAGTCGGGTGACTGGTTAGACGGACCTAGATCCGGGTAGGATCCGCCCCGGATCTATCCGGGTTCGGCTCTGGAGGTTGGCATGCGTCGGTTCGTGCTGGTGGCTGTGGTCTCGGCGGTGCTGGTGGGCGTGCCTCTGACCTTGGCGGGCGGTGCGGGCGCGGCGGGCGCGAATCCGAGCGTGACCGTGACGCGCGCTCCCCAGATCCCGTCCGGCGCGAAGAAGATAGGTGCTGTGTCGAGCACGGCCGCCGTGACCGGCGCCGTCATCCTGCGACCGCGTGACGAGGGTGCCCTGAGGCAGTTCATCGCCTCGGTCACCGATGCGGGCTCGCCGTCGTTCCATCAGTACCTGGCGCCGGGGCAGTTCGCCGGCCGCTTCGGGCCCACGCAGGCGACGATCAGCGCTGTCTCCTCGCAGCTCGTCGCAGACGGACTTCGGGTCACGGGCGTCGCGAGCGACGGCCTGATCATGCACTTCCAGGGTTCGGCGAGCAACGCCGAAAGTGCCTTTCAGACCGGACTCACGCGATACAAGCTTGCCAACGGCGCTACGGGGCAGGCGACGACGACCGCGGTCAAGGTGCCGCAGTCGATCGCCGGAGCCGTCGCCGCCGTGATCGGCTTGAACACCCTCGTGCGCCCCCAGGCGCTCGGGCTCGAGCGAGCAAGCGCGGCGGCGAAGGAGGCCAGGCCCGCGGCGAAGGCCGCAGCGAATCTCGCTCACCCTGCCGGCGCCCCGGATGCCTGCCCCGATGCCCAGGCGTCAGCGCAGCAGCTCGGCGGGCTGACCGACGACCAGATCGCCAACGCGTACGGCGCGTTCGGCCCCTACGGGACAGGGGACCTCGGTGCCGGCCAGCACATCGCCGTCTACGAGCTCGAGCCGTTCCTGCCTTCGGATCTGAAGACGTTCGACACCTGCTACTTCGGCGCGACCGCGGCCGCCCAGATGGCCGGCCGTATGACGGTGCACCCGATCGACGGCGGCCAGCCCACAGGCTCTGGGTCGGGCGAGGCGATCCTCGACGTCGAGGACGTCTCGGCGCTCGCTCCCGGCGCCAACATCGACGTCTACGAGGCGCCGAACAATGTGTTCGATAACAGTGACTTCGGCCCGCTCGACGAGTACGCGGCGATCGTCGACAACGACAAGGATCAGATCGTCACCACGAGCTGGGGCCTGTGCGAGCAGGCCGTGCAGGTCGGCGAGCCGGGCGAGCAGCAGGCCGAGAACTTCCTCTTCGAGCAAGCGGCGGCGCAAGGCCAGTCGATCTTCTCAGCCGCCGGTGACACCGGCAGCGACGACTGCAATGAGAACCGCGCGACGGTCCCACCCGCGGGGCAGAACCCACTCTCGGTCGACGACCCGAGCAGTCAGCCGTACGTCGTCGCGGTCGGTGGCACCACGATCACCGACGCGGCGACACAGCCCGCGCAGGAGCAGGTGTGGAATGACGGCGCCGCCGACGGCGGAGGAGGCGGTGGGATCTCGATGTCGTGGGCGATGCCCTCATGGCAGCTCGACTCACGCGTCGCCGGGATCGCTCTGCCCGGGAGCGTCGACTACGCGCAGGCGAACGCGGTCGAAACCAGATCCGGGTACCCGACGGGGTTCTGCGAGTCCTATCTGGGAGGCGCTTCCTCATCCACGCCGTGTCGAACGCTCCCGGACGTCTCCGCGCAGGCGGATGAGTTCACCGGCGCGATCACGGTCTACGGCACCCTGTTCGAAAGCTCCCAGACGCCCAACGGCTGGACCACGATCGGCGGCACATCATCGGCGACGCCGATCTGGGCTGCGATGCTGGCGGTGATCAACGCTTCGCCGACATGCCAGGCGAATCCTGCAACGGCGTCGGGCGTCGGCTTCATCAGCCCACTCCTCTACGCGGTCGCGTCGAACCCGGCCGCATACAGGGCGTCGTTCAACGACATCACGACCGGTAACAACGACATCTACGGCCTGGACGACGGCCTGGTCTTCCCTGCTACGACCGGCTACGACCTCGCCTCCGGGCTCGGATCGCCGCGCCTGACCGGAGCGGGCGGGACCGCCGGGCTCGCCTACTACCTCTGTAGCTACGCCACCAAGGCGAGCCGTCCGGCGGTCACGAGCCTCAGCCCGGGGCAGCTCGCGACCACGGGGGGCACGGTCAAGATCACCGGCACCGGATTCAAGTCGGGCGGCTCGAGCCAGGTCGCCGGGATCACCGTTGGCACGTGGCAGATCCCCGCGAGCGATTTCACCGTTAACAGCAGCACGTCGATCACGGCGACCTTCCCGGTGGCGAGTGACACGCTGCCGCCGGGGTCGGCGGCGCCCCAGGACGGCGCCGGCCGGGCTGACGTGATCGTCACATTGAAGAGCGGCTACTCGAGCGCTCCAGGCCCGGCGAGCACGCTCGAGTATGTCGACGAGACCGCTTCGTCGCCAGTCCCGTCGGTAACGGGGGTGAGCCCCACTGGCGGCCCCGAGACTGCGCCGACACCGGTGACGATCCTCGGCTCGGGCTTCACCGGCGCGACCAAGGTCACGTTCGGCGGGGTCGCCGCGTCGACGTTCAAAGTGCTGAGCGCGTTCGAGATCCTCGCTACGCCGGCTCCGTACTCGAGCTCGACCAGTTGTGCGCCAAGTCTTCCTGGCGAGAGCCCGACGACCGACATCTGCCAGGTGCAGGTGGAGGTAACGAACTCCCACGGGACGAGTGCGACGGGGACGATCCTGCCGCCGCTGGAAGGGACGCTGCCGGCGCTGGACGCGGAAGGCGTGTTCGAGCTCCCGCCGGGTTGCAACTGCGAGCAGGAGCCCGCGCCGTCAGAGTTCGACTACGTGCCCGCGCCGACGATCACGTCGATCTCGACCTCCGCGGCCCAACCGGGCTCGCTCGCCAGCGAGCTCGGCGGGACACTGATCACGGTCACTGGGACCGGCTTCAACCTACTCACGCTCGACTGGGCCGACTTCGGCGATCCAACGCTGGCGTCCTCGCAGAGCTTCTCTGAGACGTACCTGACCGGTACCGAGATGCAGATCGTCGTCCCGCCCGAGTCACCGACCACCGAGCCGTTCACCGTCCCGTTCTCGGTCAAGACGCTCGCGGGCCAGTCACCCGGGTCGCCCGTCACCTATGCGGGCGTGCCGACCGTCACCAGCGCGCTCAGCAACGCAACGGGACGCAACGGTGGACCCGACACCGGCGGCACCCCGATCACGATCGGTGGCCAGGGGTTCGACCAGGCGGTCGGACCGATTCAGTTCGTCGACTCTGAGACTCCGTTCTCGATCGGCACGCAGTACACCTACACCGTCAACAGCGACGGCAAGATCAGCACGCAGACCGTCGGCCAGAACCCGGCACTCGTCGATGTCGAGGTGTGCAGCGTCAGTGGCTGCTCGCTCGGGCCGCCCGACGACTACTTCTATCTCTACCCGCCCGGCAACCCGAAGGTCGACGCGGTCAGCCCCAAGTCGGGCCCCGCCGCAGGAGGTACAGACGTCGCGATCAGCGGCCAGAACCTCGGCTGTGTCACCGGCGTCTTCTTCGGCAATGTCGCCGCCGAGAAGTTCAGCAACGCCGCGGCGCTGCTCGACTGCGGCTCGTCAAGCCTGATCGACGCCACCGCGCCACCAGGTAAGGCCGGCTCGAAGGTGAAGGTGACGGTTACCACGGTCGAGAGCGACTTCACGGGATCGGGCCGGAGCGCGTCGTCGGCGCGCTTCACCTACACGAAGTAACCCGCACGCGCTCGCCGGATAGCCTTCGTCGTCCGCGATGAGCTTCTACATCACTACCGCGATCTCGTACGTGAACGCCCAGCCCCACATGGGTCATGCCTACGAGGCGATCTCAACCGACGTGCTCGCCCGCCACCACCGGCAGCGGGGTGAGGACGTGTTCTTCCTCACCGGAACCGACGAGCACGGCGAGCCGGTCGCGCAGGTGGCCGACCGCGAGGGGATCACACCGCGTGAGCTCGCCGACCGCAACGCGCCGCGGTTCCAGGCCCTGATGCCGCGGCTGCTCGTCTCCAACGACTTCTTCATCCGCACCTCCGATCCGGAGCACGTCGCCAAGGTCCAGGAGATCCTGCAGCGGGTCTACGACAACGGGCATGTCTACGCGGGCACATACGAAGGCTGGTACTGCCCGAGCTGCGCGGACTTCAAGACCGACGCCGAGCTGGGGCCGGGGAACACCTGCCTGATCCATGGCATCCCGCTCCAGCGCGAGCACGAGGACAACTGGTTCTTCCGCCTGTCGTCCTTCCAGGAGCCGCTCGAGCGTGTGTTCCGCGAGCAGCCCGACTTCGTGCTGCCGAAGATCCGCTACAACGAGGCGCTCTCCTTCCTCGAGCAGGGCCTCCAGGACGTCTCGCTCACCCGCGCTCGCATCCGTTGGGGGGTGCCCGTCCCGTGGAACCCGGAGCAGGTCTTCTACGTCTGGTGGGACGCGCTGCTGAACTACGTGACCGCGCTCTCCTACGCGCGCCCCGGCGAGGACCTCACCGATCGTTTCTGGCCGGCCACGTTCCACGTGATCGGGAAGGACATCCTCAAGTTTCACGCGATCTACTGGCCTGCGCTGCTGATGGCCGCCGGCCTGGCGCTGCCCGAGCACGTCCTGATCCACGGCTTCCTGCTGATGGACGACAAGAAGATGTCCAAGACACTCGGGAACGTGCTCGACCCGTTCGAGGCGATCGACAAGTTCGGCGCCGACGCACTCCGCTACTACCTGCTGCGCGACGTCTCCTTCGGCGGCGACGGCAACGTGTCGCCGGCGAGCTTCGAGACGCGCTACGACTCCGAGCTCGCCAACGAGTACGGAAACCTCGCGAGCCGGACGATCGCGATGCTCACGCGGTACCGCGGCGGCGCCGTCCCAGCGGTCGACACAGACTCCGAGCTGGCGTCCGACTTCGACGGCCTCGCGGACGAGGTCGCGGGCCTGCTGGACCGCGCCGAGCTGACGCAGGCGCTCGACGTGATCTGGCAGCGCGTGAGGCGCCTGAACCGCTACGTCGAGGAGCGCGCGCCGTGGCAGCTGGCGAAGGACCCCGCGAACGCCGACGCCCTCGACCAGACGCTCACGTCTCTCGTCGAGGGCATCCGTGTCGTCAGCGTGCTCCTGCATGCCTACATGCCGGCGAGCACGGCGCGGCTGCTCGAAGCGCTCGGCGCGCCGGCGATCGAGCTCGAGGGCGCGACCTTCAGGGGGAGCTACCCGGGCGGGCAGGCCGAGCCGCTAGGGCCCCTGTTCCCGAAGAGCGAGTGATCGACAGCCACACCCACCTCGACGCCTGCGAGCCACCCGACACAGAGCTCGTCGCAGCCGCCGAGGCCGCCGGCGTCACACGGATCGTCACCGTCGGCACGACCGGCGCGTCGTGCCGTGCCGCGCTCGCCGCCGCCGAAGCGTTCCCGCAGGTGTACGCCGCGATCGGGCGCCACCCGAACGAGGCGACAGGATTCGACGACGCCGACCTCGCCGAGCTCCAGGCGCTGGCCACCCACGAGAAGTGCGTAGCGATCGGCGAGACCGGGCTCGACTACTACCGTGACTACGCGCCGCGGGCCGACCAGGAGCGCGCCTTCAACGCCCAGATCGAGCTCGCGCGCGAGACCGGCAAGCCGCTCGTGATCCACACCCGCGCCGCGGACGACGACACGCTGTCAAGGTTGGCAGCGCGCGCGACCGGGGTCCGCGTGATCCTTCACTGCTTCTCGATGACCGACCGGATCGAGGAGTGCCTCGCCCACGAGGACTGGTGGGTCTCGTTCGCAGGTAACGTGACCTATAAGAACGCCGAGGCGCTCCGCGCCGCCGCTTCGCTCGTGCCGGCGGAGCGACTCCTGGTCGAGACCGATGCCCCCTACCTCGCCCCGCACCCGCTGCGCGGCAAGCCGAACCAACCGGCCGGCGTCGTTCACACCGCCCGCGTGATCTCGGCGCAGCGAGGCACCGGATACGAGGAGCTCGAGAGACAAGTGGAGCGCAGCGCGGCAGCGGTCTTCGGCTGGTGAGCACGCGGCGCACCCGCGATCTGGGTCAGAACTTCCTCGTCGACCGCAACCTGCTCGACGTGATCGAGCGCCTCGCGGCACTTGGTCGTGAGGACATCGTGCTCGAGATCGGTGGAGGCCTCGGCGTCCTCTCTGAGCGCCTCGCGCAGCACGCAGGCCACGTCCACGTGATCGAGGTGGACAGGCGGCTCGAGCCCCGGCTGCGCGAGACGCTCGCGCCGTTCGAGAACGTGACCATCCACCTCGCCGACGCGCTCGAGATCGATCTGTCGGCGCTGCGGCCGGCGCCGACCCGCGTCGTCGCGAACCTTCCGTACGGCGTCGCGGCCACCGCAATCCTGCGCACGATCGACGAGCTCCCCGGCGTCGCGCGCTGGGTGGTCATGGTGCAGCGGGAGGTCGGGGAACGACTTGCTGCCGCACCCGGCACCAGCGCGTACGGGATTCCAAGCGTGCTCGCGCAGCTCGCCTGTGAGGTCAAGGTCCTGCGGCGCGTCTCCCGAACCGTCTTTCGCCCGGTGCCGCACGTCGATTCGGTCCTCGTCGGACTCGAGCGTCGGGGAGCGGGCGCGGACGCCGCGCTCCGCTCCTTCGTGCACGCCGTGTTCGCGCACCGGCGTAAGGCGCTCGCGCGCTCGCTGGCGCTCGCGCCGGCGGCTGAAGACGGCATTCGCGAGCGGGCGCGCGCGGCGCTGCTCGAGCTCGGCCATCCGGCCGACGTGCGCGCCGAGCGACTGGCGCCGGAGGAGCTGCGCGCGCTCCAGCGAAAGCTTGCATCGTGAGACTGCGCACGCTCGCGCCAGGCAAGGTCAACCTGTGTCTCTACCTCGGCGGCAAGCGCGCAGACGGGCGCCACGATCTGGTCACCCTGTTCCAGCCCGTCTCGCTCGCCGACGACGTAGTGCTCGAGACGGTCGACGGGGCCGGCGCGGACGTGGTCGTGTGCCCCGGGGTCGAAGGTCAGAACATCGCCGACCGGGCGCTCGGCGAGCTGCGCGCGAACGGCTGGGACGGCCCCCGGGTGCGGATCGAGATCCGCAAGCGGATTCCGGTCGCGGCCGGGATGGCGGGCGGCTCGGCCGACGCAGCCGCCGTCCTGCGGCTCGCCGCGGCCTTGAGCCCCCTACCGAGCACGGGGTTCGCTCTTGAGATCGCGCGAGCGCTCGGGGCCGACGTCGCGAGCCAGCTCGAGCCCGGTCCCCTGCTGGGAACCGGCGCGGGGGATGTCGTCGCCGCGGTGCCCCCGCGCGGGCCGCACGCCGCCGTGATCCTGCCCGCCACCGAGCCGCTGTCGACGGCTGCGGTGTTCGCCGAGGCCGATCGCCTCGGCCTCGCCCGCTCGGAGGCCGAGCTCGAGCAGTGCAGGCGCGAGCTCGACGCCGCGCTCCGCTCAGGGCCCGAACTGGCGGCTGAGCTGCTCGTCAACGACCTCGAGCCGGCGGCGCGGTCGCTCTGCCCCGCAATCGACCGCGGGCTTGCCGGCGCGCGCGAGATCGGCGCCGATGTCGCGCTCGTGTGCGGGTCGGGCCCGACCGTCGCCGGGATCTTCTGGGGCGCCGACGCCGGTGAACGAGCTCGGGCAGCGGCCGCAGCGGCCGCGCGGCGCTTCCCGGCCGCGGTCGCGGTGATGCCGGTGGATGCGGGGTTTGCGGTGGTGCGTGATGCCACGTGTCAGCCGCGTCCGGCACAATGAGTCACGCACGACGATGACCAACCAGTCGATCACATACCTCGTCGGAGCTTGTCTCGGCGTATTCGGCGTCGCCGCGTTCTGTGCGCTGGTACTCGTGCCGGCGATCACCGCCTACCGGCGTCCGCTCGAGCGCGTTGCGGTCGTGGTGTTGTCCGTGTACGTCTTTGCCGCACTCATCGGAGTCGGCGTCGTGGTCGGCGCGGTGGTCGTGCTCGAGTGGCCACGTTTCTTCTAGATGCAGTCCCCGGACCCCGTACCAGTGGCTGACGAGCCCGCGCGCCGCCAGACCAGAGCGCCCGATCTCGGCGCGCTCGCGGAGATCACCGACGCTGTCGAGGCTGGCGCCGGGCTACCGGAGATCCTTCGCGCGGCTGCTCGCGCGCTCGACGCCAGCCTGATCCTGATCGACCGTTCCGGCGCCGTGCTCGCCGTCGCGGCGCGCTCACCCGCCGACGAGCATTCGCTGATGCGCGACGCGCGCGACGTCACCACGGTCGAGCTCAGGGTCGCCGAGATTCCCGTCGGGCAGCTGCGGATGCGCGCTCGCCAGCAGGCGCCGGACGCCTCGATGTTGCGGCTCGTGACGACCCTCGTCGGCTCCGAGGTGGAGCGCGTCCGAGCCCCAGAGCGGGCATCGGAGGAGGCCGCGACAAGCTTCCAGCGCGCCATCCTGAACCGCCGCATCCACGATCGCGAGGACCTCATCGCGCGCGGTAAGGAGCTCGGCACCGATCTCGCCGCCGGTGGCAGCGTCGTCGTCGTCCGCGCGCACCCGCGCACACCGACCGAGGACGACTGGCGCCAGCGACTGCTCGCCGTCACCGGCCGTGGTGCCCGCTCGATCTCACCCGGGTCGATCGCGGCCCCGGCGGCCGACGACCCCGACCAGGTCGTCGTGCTCGTCCCCGACCCCGACGGCGACACCGGCCGCCGCGTCGCCGCCGCGGTGATGCGCGAGCTCGAGTCAGGCCTGGCGGGGTTCGCGTTCGCGATCGGGCGCAGCCGCCACGCCGACGATCCGATCGATCTCAGCCGCGCCGGTAACGAGGCGCTGCTCGCCGCCAACGTCGTCGAGGGAGACCCCCGTCGCTCCGAGCTCGGGTACGACGAAACCGGCACCTACCAGCTCCTGCTCCCGCACATGAGCGACCCGGCCGAGCTGAACCGCTTCTACGATGAGACCGTGCGGCCGCTCGTTGTCTACGACGAGCAGTACGAGACCGACCTGCTCGGGACACTGTCGACGTTCCTCGAATGCGACGCGAACGTCAACGCGACCGCAGCCAGGCTGATCACCCACCGGCACACGATCCGCTACCGCTTCGAGCGCGTTCGCGAGCTCACCGGGCTCGACGTCTCCTCCACCGACGGCCGCGAAAAGCTCTCCCTCGGGCTGAAAGCGATGCGCGTGCTCGGCATCGCCGCGCCGCGTGGTCCGGCGACTGAGCCTGGGGCCGAGGGCGGGCGGGTGCCGCGCTGAGCGGTTGGGGGTGCTTCCGCCCTCGGCCCTTAAGGGCCCGGACGGCCCCGAGTTCGGTCTTGGGCTCGGGCGTGGCGGCGGTGTTGGCGCCGAACTCCTGGAACCGTGGCTCCGTTTGTACCTCTACGCGGTCGTCAGCCCGCCGCGTCGACCGCCGCCCGCACCGCCTCCGCCGCGAGGGCGCCGGCGACCTCTAGTGGTTCGGTGGTTCGGAGTGCTCGGGCGAGCACGAATGCGCCCTCGAGGGCGGCGATCATCGCGATCGTCAGCTCGCGCGCCTTCTCGGGCGGGATCCCTGCCTGCACGTGGCGCTGCGTGCCCGCCGCGATCCAGCTCTCGAACACCTCGGCGCACGCCTCCCGTAGCATCTCGCTGCTGCTCGAGACCTCGAGCGCGACGGTCGCGATCGGGCACGCATCCTCGTAGTTGGTGTCAACGAGATGGGCCGCGGCGCCCGCGAAGAAGTCGCGAGTTCCGGTCACGACATCGGGGGCCAGATCAAACACGGCCGGGATCAGCATCTCGTAGAGCGCACCCGAGTGGCGGATCGCCTCCGCGCCGAGTTGCTCCTTGCCGCCCGGGAAGAAATGGTAGACCGATCCGAACGGCGCCTGAGCTTCGGTGACGATCTGCTTCACGCCTGTGGCCGAGTAGCCCTGCCTGCGGAACAGCTCCGCGCTCGCGTCGACGATCCGGTCTCTGGTGCTTGCCACTCTGGTCCCTCGTTACGGCGCTTGCGCGTTCGGCTCCTCGGCGATAGTCTATCGCTAGAGCGATCAATCTAGAGGAGTCCGACGATGCTTTCGTGGCTGGCCAAGAAGATCCTGACTCGCAATTACGAGCGGTTGCGCGGCGGCGACTACCGGCCGTTGCTGCGCCTCGACGCCAAGGACGTCAGGTTCCGCTTCCCCGGAAATAATTCATGGGCGACCGAGATCCAGGGCAAGCGCGACCTCGAACGCTGGCTGCAGCGCTTCGTCGCGTCCGGGCTTCAGATCTTCGCCGACGAGATCGTCGTCAAGGGCCCGCCATGGAACACCACGGTCTGCCTGCGCGGTCACGACTACCTGAGGTCCCCAGAAGGAGAGACCGTCTACGAGAATCGCTACGTGATCTGGGGTCACGCGAAATGGGGCCTGCTGAAGGACTACGAGGTGTACGAGGACACGGAGAAGTCCCGAGCTCTCGACGAGTACCTCGCCGAGCGCGGCGACCAGATCGCAGCGGCCTACCTCGAGACCGCTCGCGCCTCGGCCTGAGGGGCGCGGCGGCCGGGGGCGCCGTCAACGCCGCCCCCGCGCGGCACCTCACCTCCAACCGCGATCTGGCCCACGCGCGCCGGGCGCGTGCTGAGAAATGAACAACTGATGTCGGGTTTTCATCACGCCATATTTCGGTGCGGGCGAACGGGCCCGCCCTCCCGCCGCCGGGCCCGCCCCCACGTCGATAGCATCGCGCCTGATGGCGATCGGGATCATCACCGGGTCTGGGACTTACGCGCTGCCGGAGTTCGAGGCCGCGGAGCTGCTGGAGCACCGCACTCCGTACGGCGATGCCGCGATCACGCGGGGGACATATGCGGGCGTCGCGGCGCTGCACGTGTCCCGTCACGGCGCCGGCCACGTGCGGCTGTCGAACCACGTCACCCATCGGGCGAACATCTGGGCGCTGAAGGATCTCGGTGCGACAGCGGTGGTCGGCTGTACCGCATGTGGCGCGGTCGATCCGGCCGTTCAGCTCGGCTCGCTCGTCGTGTTCGACGATCTCCATTTCATCTCCAACCGCCTCCCGGACGGATCGCTCTGCACTTTCTTCGGCGAACCCGGGGACTTCGCGCGGGGGCATTGGATCCTGCACGGGGGGCCGTTCTCCGAGGGCTTGCGGGCGCTCCTCGTGGCGGCGGCGAATGAGACTGGTCACGGGGCACGCGACGGCGGCACATACGGGCACGTTGACGGTCCCCGCTTCAACACTCCCACCGAGATCGCCCAGCTCGCCGGCTGCGGGGTCACGGCCGTCAGCCAGACCGGCGGACCTGAGGCGGTGCTCTGCGGTGAAGTCGAGCTGCCGTTCGCGCTGATGGGGTTCGCGACCGACTACGCCAACGAGGTGGTGCCCGGCGAGCCGACGCCCGTGGCGACCCTGATCGAACTTATGGGTCGGAGCACGCCGATCTTCGCCGACGTATTGCGTGCCGCGCTGCCGCGGATCGCCGAAGAGACCCCCACTGCCGCCGGGACGGTCTACCGCTTCGAGCAGGGATGAACTCCGGCGCGCGCGGCGGGCGCGCCGTGGTCGTGATGGCCCGCGCGCCTCGCCCGGGGCAGGTCCGTCGAGCGCTGGAGCCGCTGCTCGGGACCGATGGCTGTGCAGGGCTGCAGGCTGCGTTGATCCTAGCCGCGGTCCGCTGGGCGGATGCGGTCGCACCTGGCGCCGTCCACGTGGCGCACGACCCGCCCGACGCCGCTCCGGAGATGCGGGCGCTGCTGACCGTCGACGCCGCCCTGTTCCCGCAGAACGGCGACGGCATCGGCCGGCGGCTCGCGGATGCCACGTCGCGCGTGTTCGCCCGGCACAGTGGCCCCGTTCTGGTCGTTTGGCCGGACCTTCCGCGCCTGCGCCCAGACCACGCGGCCGCCGCACTCGGCGACCTCGACGCCGGCTGCGACGTCGTCCTCGGTCCGGTGATCGGCGGGGGCCTTTACCTGATCGCGATCAGCCGGCCCCAGCCGGCGCTGTTCGCGCTGCCCGAGCAGGCGTGGCGCGGACCGGACGTGATGACGATGGGTCTAGCCGCGGCGCGCCGCGCAGCTCTCGAGGTCGGGATCCTGCGTACCGAGCGCGCGCTACACCGTCCCGCTGACCTTCGCGCCGCCCGCGCCGATCCGACGCTTCCCCCCGAGATCGCGAAGATCCTGGGCGCTTGCGCCGCCTGACCGTGCGGCGAACGTCACGGCCAGAACCTGGGTTTAGCTGATCTTCACTAGCTATTACCACCGGTGCGTAGCGTCGGGATCCTGTGAAACGGCTGCAGTCGAGACCTAACAGGCCCCGATCCGCTCCGCAGCAGCAGACGAGCGAGTCGCCTCCGGTGCTCGGACACCGGCCACCGCTCGACGGGATTCGCGGTCTGGCGATCCTCGGCGTGCTGATGCTCCATTCCGCCATCTGGGGCGCCATGCCGGCGGTTCTCCCAGGAGGCAACCTCGGCGTCACCGTCTTCTTCGTACTCTCGGGTTACCTGATTACGACTCTTCTGTTGGATGAGCACGACCGGAGCGGCCGCATCGACCTGCGCTCGTTCTACCTACGGCGGGCAGCGAGACTGCTCCCGGGGCTGCTCATGCTCCTGCCGGTCTACGTGCTCGTTTTCTCCCGTCAGCAGAGCGCATGGCAGCTGGTGCTGCTGATCGGTCCCGTGCTGCTCTACCTGAGCAGCTTCGTCCAGGCGATCTGGGGCGCCATGGGCCCGCTGTCGTGGACCTGGTCGCTCTCTGTCGAGGAGCACTTCTATGCCTGCTGGCCGCCGGCATTGCGATGGTTCTTGAACGGGCGCAAGGATCGTCGCTCCGGCGTGCGCGGGTGGCTGCGTCGCCACCCGCTGGGAGTGGCAGCCGGCGTCGCCGTATCGATCGTCGTCGTCGCAACTGGGCTGAGGGTCGATCTCGCCGGATCGTTCCGCTGGGACGAGTTCGCCTACTACTCCACCCCCACGCGGATCGACGCCCTCGCTGTCGGCTGCCTCGCCGCGCTGATCGGGTATCGCTACCGGGCTGCGTTGCCGCGCCCGGCCGGATGGGCGGCGCTTGCCGTGATCGCCTGGAGCTACGCGAATTCGGCATTCGCGATCGGAGGCGACCCACTCAATCTCTACGGTCTCCCGCTCGTTGAGGTCGCCGCCGCCGTCCTGATCCTGAGCGTCGTCAACCGGCCGGATGGGCTACTTGCCCGCGCGCTTTCATTCCGCCCGCTGGTGCACCTGGGCGTCGTGTCGTACGGGCTCTACCTCTGGAACCTGCTCCCAGGGCAGACATGGACGCTGATCGTCGGCCGCCACGCGGGAGCCGCCGGCACGGTCGTGCTGTTCACGGTCATGTTCGTCGCCGTTGAGCTCTCCTACCGATACGTCGAGCGCCCGGTCATGCGCTGGACCAAGGCCCGATTGGCTGGAAGAGAGTCGCGCGGGCTCGTCGCCTCGCGGCGGCGGTACGGCATGCTCGGACTGCGACCGGTGGTGGGGTCGGGGCGGGAGGGGTGAGGGTCCGGCCGGGGCTTCGGATTGGCCGGTCCGCCGGAGTCGATCTGCCGCCGCGGAATCCATCAGGTAACGTGCCGGATGCTGACCGTCCAAGATACTGGGGAGTGGTGTAACGGCAGCACGGAACGCTTTGGACGTTCCAGACCTGGTTCGAATCCAGGCTCCCCAGCTCGCAAGAAAAGCCTGTAAATGCAGGCCTTCCGTCCGGAACACGAACTAATGTTCGGGTATGCGATGGACACCCCGCTACACCTAAGCCCGAAACGCGGAAGGTCCCGCGCCCTTCGTACCAGCAGCTGATGGTGGACGTGGGCTCCACGAGCTCCGTCGCGGTCGGACGCAAGTACGGCGTTTCCGACAAGGCAGTCCGCAAATGGATCCGGTGGTACGAGTATCAGCGTGAGCTCGAGCTGTCGAACGCACAGAAAGGGGCGGCCGACCAGGCAGCCTGACAGGACGCGCGAAAAACCGGACCAGCGACCCACGCCCCGACGAATCAGTGGCCTGGGGGGGTGTCTTTCACACCGCGGGGGCTTTCCTTGGCATGAGGCGTGGTGTTTGCTGGTTGCACACGTTGGCTTGGCTCGGGTCCGGGAGGTCTTGGTTGATGTCTCAGCGTTCGGTTGCACCCGACGTTCGGCGGGTTCGCAGTGAGCCGCATCGGATCCGTGCGTGGGGTGAGCTGCCCTGAGCCTCGGATCGGCTCCGTTGCTGGACCCGGATGGTGGGCTGGGGGTGGCGTCCGTGGGTGGTCTGTCGTCGGCGGTGCGTCTACCGCCGGCGGCAGATCTGCCCTCGGCGGCAGGGTTCTCCCCGCCGCTGGGTGATCCGGAGGCGCTTCTCGGGGCATCGGGGTTGATCGACCACGTCGCCGGCATGCTGAGTCAGCTTGGGGCGCACGTCCATATGACGGCCGGGTCGTTGGCGTCGACTTGGACGGGCGAGGCAGCGGCGTCGTATCAGGCGCTTTCGAGCATCATCAGCTCGCATTTTCAGGCGGCGGCGGCGACGTCAGAGACGGCAGCGGCGCAGCTTCGGCGCTATGGCGCGGAGCTTGAGCGCTGCCAGCGTGAGGGGATAACAGCCCTGGAGCAGGCGGAGCGGTGCCTGAAGGAGATAAAGACCGAATCTGATCGTCTGCAGGCGGCGCAGAGTGCGGGGAGCGCCGCCCATAGCGCGCTGAGCGCGGCGCGGGCGCATGCGACCACGGCGCGTGGGGCTGGGCCGCTGGGTGTGGTGGCCGCGGTGGCGGCGGACGCAGAGGCGGTTGTTGCACAGGCGACGTTGTCGAACGCCCAGTCTGATGAGCAGGCAGCGAGCCGGGCGCTCGCGCACGCGCAGCACGAGCTGGCGATGTGGCAGGCACGCGGCCGCGCGGCGTGGCAGGACGCCCAGAACGCGGCTGACCAGGCGAGCGGGAGCTTGCAGGCGCTGACGATCGTCCCGCCGCCGCTCGCCGGGGCCGCCGCGATCGCGCCGCTGGTCCCGACCGCCCCGTTCGCGGTCCCGGGCGAACGATGCGACGCCGAGCCGGACGAGCCCGACGAGCCCACGATCGCCGGCGGGCTCCTCCCGTTCACGATCCCCGACGAGCCGCCCTGGATCGAGGACCTACCGGGCCGCGAGCCGAGCCCCGGCGACGGGCTGCTCCCGCACACCATTCCCGGGAAGCCGCAATCAGGCGAAGACCTCCCCGCCGACGAACCCATTCCCGGTGGCAACACCACCAACGACCCGGCGGAATCGTGCGGACGACAACAAGTCAATGACGAGGGAGCGGGCGACAAGACGCCTGGGGCCGGGCAGCCCGACGGCGAAGGCGACAGCAAGCAGTCGCCAGCTCTGAAGGGTTCGCCCTACTCTCCAGGGGAGGTCGACCGGCGGCGGTCGGAGCTGCGCCGGCAGCTCGGCACCGGTACCTCGGATCCGGACAGTCCTATCCCCGATCAGCGCCCAGGCGAGAATCTCGGTCAATCCGCGCAGAAGGCTTCGTCACATCGTACGGGTGAGCGGAATGTCAACCCCACCGAGGAACATTCGCGCACCCCCAAGGGAGCGCCTTACTATGGCCCGTAGCGACATATCACCCGAGTGGTGCCTCAGTTCGACGAACGGCCATGCGCGCCTGTCCGGTGCGCTCGAGTCGAATCTAGGGGAGTCTCTGGTTCACGACGTTCGTCTGGAGTATTACCTGGCGGTAGACGAGCCGGCCGCGACCATCGTGTCGGTGCCGCAGCTCACTCTTTCAAGAAAGGGAATGGGTGAGTTGGTCAGTGCCCTTGGTGCCTGGCTTGCCCTGCCGTTGGACGGGCTTAGGAACGGCAGCTTTCATCACGAGGCCGAGCTGGCTGACAGCCCCGCCGAGTCATTGATCCTCAAGTTCGGGCCTCGCGACGACCTGATCATCGGAGCTGGTCAGGTGGGATGTCTCATCGAGTTACGCAATAGCTCGCTGAGGTCCTGTCTACCCGTTGTCACGGATCCCACCTGCCTGAGAATTTTGGCGGACGGACTTGACCGTGTCCTTTCCGACTCCTGATCCTGATTGGCTTGCAATCGAATTCCTGAACGCGTGATGTCGTGTCGCCCGACATCGAAGATTCGTGAGAACCCATGACCACAAGGCCCATCATCCCCAGCACGGAGTACTACGACGACGTGCGCTCGAGACTCCACGCTGTTCTGGACAGCCGCGGACGGTGGCTTCGCTCACGAAATTCTCAGGGAAATGCTGCCCGACGCCGATGCGACGTTCGATGAGCAGACTTGCTCGAGGTGACCGATCTCGCCAAGGAGATGGGCCTCGGGCCGGCCGTTCTGGAACGGCTGGCCAACCTCAGTCGCGTGTGACAGGCGCGGTTCAGTCCCACCATCCCAGTCACCCGCCCCAAACACTCTCGCCGCCCCGATCCCCTACGATCATTACGTGACCGAACCGGTCGTCGTTGTCATCCTCGCCGCGGGGCAGGGCACGCGGATGCGCTCGGAGACTCCGAAGCTGCTGCACCCGTTGTGCGGGCGGCCGATGATCGCGTGGCCGATCGCGGCGGCGGTGGATGCGGGCGCTGGGACGGTGGTGGTGGTCGACTCGCCTGGCCGGCCGCTGGCGCCGGCGCTCAATGGTCAGGTTGTCGTGGCGGTCCAGGAGGAGCCGCGTGGCACCGCCGATGCCGTGCGGTCGGCGAGGGCCCAGATCGATCCGGGGAGCACGGTGATCGTGATCGCCGGCGACGTGCCGTTGATCACAGCCGAGATGCTCCGGGGGCTCGCCGATGCGCATGCGAGCTCGGGCGCGGCGGCGACGATCGCGACCGCGGTGCTGGACGACCCGAGTGGTTACGGCCGCGTGGTTCGTGGACCGGATGGGACCGTCGAGCGGGTGGTGGAGACGAAGTCGCCCGGCGATGCCACCGAAGGGGAGCTGCACATCCGTGAGGTCAACACGGGAATCTTCGCCTTTGACGGCGGCTTGCTGCTCGGCGCGCTGGAGCAAGTTCGCGCAGACAACGCCCAGGGCGAGCTGTACCTACCCGACGTCCTGCCGATCCTGCGCGGGCTGGGACGCACCGTCGACGCCTTCGAGATTGCCGACCAGGACGTGACGCTCGGCGTCAACGATCGCGTCGGCCTCGCGGTCGTCAGGGCGCTCGCGCAGCGGCGCATCAACGAGCGGCACATGCTCGCCGGGGTGACGATCGTCGATCCAGGCTCTGCTGTGATCGACGCCGGCGTGGAGATCGGCGTGGACACGGTGATCGCGCCGTTCACGAGCCTGCTTGGGGCGACGAAGATCGGCGCGCGGTGCGAGGTCGGACCGCTATCGACCGTGATCGACTCCCGGATCGACGACGAGGCCAAGGTCGTTCACTCCTACCTGACCAGCGCCCACGTCGGGGAACGGACGAGCGTCGGACCGTTCGCATACCTGCGCCCTGGCGCCGTGCTGCGCGAGGGCTCGAAGGTGGGGACGTTCGTCGAGGTCAAGAACTCCGACATCGGCGCGGGAACGAAAGTGCCGCACCTGTCTTACATCGGCGACACCGACATCGGCGAGCGCAGCAACATCGGCGCGGGCACGATCACGGCCAACTACGACGGCTACCGCAAGCACCGGACGCAGATCGGCTCGGGGGTCAAGGTGAGCGTCGACACGATGTTCGTCGCGCCCGTCTCGGTCGGGGACGGAGCGTTCACGGCCGCCGGGTCGGTGATCACCGACGATGTGCCGCCGGGGGCGCTCGGCGTCGCGCGCGAACGCCAGCGGAACATCGACGGCTACGCGCAGCGCCGTGCCGAGCGGGCAGCAGCCGACGAGGGGGGCAAGAAATGACCGCCACCGCCGGTTCCTCACCGGGCGCCGAGACCGCGACGCCACGCGCTGCCAGGGCCGAGGCGCCATCCGCTCTCGAGACTCAGGCGCCACCGGCTGCCGACATGGACACGCTGTCGGATGCTCTAACGGAGACCGACAGAGCTCTTTCGGCCCTGACGGCGGGCGCAGCCGGTACGTCAGCGGTCGAGCGTAGACTCCCGCCCCCTGTGAGCGTGCTCGACACGAGTCCGGTTTCCACCAGCGAATTGCAGCTCGCCTATAACAAGCGCCTGATGCTGTGCTCAGGTCGTGCGAACCCTGAGCTCGCCGCCAGGATCGCCGCGAAGCTGGGCGTCGAGCTCAGCAGCGTCAGCCCGCGGACCTTCTCCAACGGCGAGGTCTACTGCCGCTTCGAGGACTCGGTCCGCGGAGCGGATGTGTTCATCGTCCAGCCGACCTGCGGCAACGCCCAAACAGGGCTGACCGCCAACGACGCGCTGATGGAGCTGCTCGTGATGGTCGACGCGGCAGTGGGCGGCTCGGCGCACCGCGTGATCGCCGTCACGCCGTGGTACGGCTACTCGCGTCAGGACAAGAAGTCCGCGCCTCGCGAGCCGATCACGGCGCGGCTGGTGGCGCGCATGCTCGAGTCGGCCGGGATCGACCGGCTGCTGACGATGGATCTCCACTCGGGCCAGATCCAGGGCTTCTTCCAAAAGCCGTGCGATCACATGACGGCGCTGTTCATGCTGACCCAGTACTTCGCCGATCTCGGGCTCGAGGATCTGGTGGTCGTCGCGCCGGACGCCGGGAGGGTGAAGCTGAACAAGCGCTTCGCCTCGAGGATCGGCGCCGATCTCGCCATCCTCAATAAGGAGCGCCCCGCTCAGCAGGTTGCCGAGATCGGCTACGTGATCGGCGATGTGGCAGGCAAGACGGCCGTTCTCGTTGACGACATCATTGCCACCGCCGGCACCTTGAAAGCCGCCGCCCTTGCGGTCAGGGACGCCGGCGCCCGTCGCATCTACGCCGCTGCCACGCACGGCGAGTTTTCCGGCGATGCGTGGGAGAACCTCGCCGCCGCAGACTTCGAGCAGGTGGTCGTCACCGACACGCTTCCCCTCCCGCCCGGCGCGCCGGACAACATCCGCGTGCTCCCCTGCGCCGACCTTTTGACCAGCTCGATCCGCCAGATCTTCACCGACGGCTCGGTGAGCGACGTGTTCGGCGGCGAGAACCAGCTCTTCTGAACCCCGGTCGATGACGCCCGGCGAGCGCGACGATCCGGCGCTCGGGAGTCGCGTTCAAAGCGAGCGTGCGGCCGAGCTGATGGACGTTCTCGGCCTGGGCGAAGGCGAGCTGTGCCTGGTGCTCGACGTCGACGCGTTGACCCTGCTCTCCGGTCAGCTCGGCCATCGAACCGAGCTGTCGATCCTGCTCGACCTGCTCGCCGAGGCGAGGGAACGCGCAGGCGCGGCGGTGCTGCGACGCTGGGTCCGGGCGTCGGGTCCGCTCGGGCGGCCGATCGACGCGCTGCTGCGCCGCGACTTTCGCGCGTTCGAGGACGCAGCGAACGAGCTCGCGAGCCGCGGCTTCGTGCTCCGGCGGGGCGGCTAGCGCGGCGATCAAGCACGCCGCCAACGACCCGCGAAGGCCCACCGTTCTATACCCGCGGGTAGAGGCAAAGATCGACCCGCGCGGCGATGTGCATGGGACTGGGCGCTGCCAGGATCGTGCCCATGCCTACTACTGATGTCGTGACGGTTCGGGGCCTTCGCAAGCTGTACGGCGGGCGGCCCGTAGTCGATGGTTTGGACCTCGACGTGCGCGAGGGTGAAGTGGTCGGTCTGATCGGAGCCAATGGCGCCGGTAAGACGACGACGGTGGAATGCATCCAGGGCCTGCGGCGCCCCGATGCCGGGACGATCCGGGTGCTCGGCCTTGACCCGGTCGTCGATTCCGAGTGGCTGCGGCCGCTGATCGGCAGCCAGCTGCAGGACTCGGCGTTGCCGGATCGCCTGCGTGTGGCCGAGGCGGTTGGGCTGTTCCGCCGACGCGGCGGCCGCGACGGCGACGACCTGCTCGAGCAGTTCGGGCTCGCCGAGCGGCGGCGGTCGGCTTTCGGTTCGCTCAGCGGCGGGGAGCGTCAGCGGCTGTTTCTGGTGCTCGCACTGCTCGGGCGCCCGCGGCTGGTGATTCTCGACGAGCTGACGCAGGGCCTCGACCCCGCGGCGAGACGCAACGTGTGGGACGCGGTGAGTCAGCTCCGCAGCGACGGAACGACGGTGCTGCTAGTCACCCACGAGCTCGACGACGCCGAGGCCCTATGCGACTGGGTGGTGGCGATGCGGGCGGGACGGATTCTCGACTCGGGTCCGCCCGCGGAGCTCGTCGACCGCCATGCGCGCAGGGCGACGATCCGGTTCGCGCTCCCGGACGCCGAGTCGAGTGATGAGCTTCTCGACGAGCTGCGCGGCGTCGTCGGGGTGGAGTCAGCGGAGTGCCACGTTGGTCGCGCGACGGTGCTCGGGGACAGACGGGCGATCGCCCATGTGGGCGCGGCGCTCGTGCGTGCCGGAACGGTCCCCACCGACCTGAGCGTTCAGATCCCGAGTCTCGAGGACGCCCTAATCGGGCTGCTCGATGGTGCCCAAGCGCCCGGTTCCTCAGATGAGCGGTCCCACTATCTGATCGGAGCAACGCCATGAATACCCCCTTTGGCCGGCTGCTGGGAGCGGAACTCAAGCTGATGCTGCGCGACCCGCTCGTGCTGACGTTCGTGTTCGTTTTCCCTGTGCTGACGATGCTTATCATCGGTGGCTCGTTCGGGACCAAGCCCGATCCCGGGTTCGGGAACCGTGACCCTGCGCACTGGTACGTGGCCTCGTATCTCACCGTGGTCATCGCCGCCACCGGACTGATCATGCTTCCTGTCCACCTCGCCTCATACCGCGAGCGCGGGGTGCTGCGCCGCTTCGCGGCGGCGGGGTTCCCACGCTGGTCCTTCGCGCTGGCGCAGCTGGTGGTCGGCCTCGTCGCGGTCGCCGCGGCGTCGGCGGTCGAGCTCGGCGTCGCCGCACCCGTGTACGGCGTCCCGGTCGTGCACGAGTTCTGGCGGGTGGCGCTCGGAATCGGCCTCGGCGCGATCGCGTTCGTCAGCCTCGGCGTCCTGCTGGGAACCCTGCTTCCGTCGGCACGCGCCGCGCAGGCGGTCGGGCTGCTGCTGTTCTTCCCGTCGTTCCTGCTCGGCGCCGGCGGACCGCCACCGCGTGCGTTCGGTCCCGCGATGCGTTCGATCTCGGACCTGCTCCCGCTCACCCAGGTGACCGACGCGATTCGCGACCCGTGGCTCGGGCTCGGCCCGGCAACCGTGTCGCTGATCGTGGTCGCGGTGCTCGCCGCCGTGAGTGCCGCGGTGGCCGCGCGACGGGTTGCGCTGTAGCGATGGCGTCCGTCTCCGCCCTCGGCACGCCAGCTCGCCGTACTATCTCAGGCGTGGCTGCACGGGCCGAAGAGGTCGTCCGTGCCGAATACATGACCCGGCGCGTACAGTGGCTGGCGTTCGGAGCGTTCGCTGTGTTCGTGGCGATCGGCTTCGCTGTCAAGCTGGGCGATGACGCGCCGCTCGCCGCGATCGGCGCCGCCGTGTCGCTCGGTGCCGCGATCCTCCTTGTCCGCGCGAACGCGCGCGCCGTGCTCGCGTTCGCGGCGCTTGCGACCGTGGGGGTCGCGACGCTTGGCTCGGGGGCCGCGGGAAACGTGGGGTGGTTCGCGGTCTGCGTGCTCGCGGTCTGGACGGTACTGGCGGGCGGTCGCTCGGTCGGCCTGATCTTCTGGGTGGCTAGCCTGCTGCTGTTCGGAGCCGAAGCGTTGTCCCATCACGACCCCGGTTGGGCGGCCTGGGCGGTCGGCACGTCGTTCAGCACTCTCGCTGCCCTGGCGGTGCAGCATGAGCGATCTCTACTTGAGCAGCTTCGGGCAGCGCAGGCATGTCTCGCCGAGCGCTCTCGCGCCGAGGAACGCGTTCGGATCGCGCATGAGCTCCATGACGTGATCGCGCACACGCTCGCCGTCTCGCTGCTGCACATCTCGAGCGCGCGGCTCGCGGTCGAGTACGACCCGCAGGATGCAGCCCGGTCGTTGGCGGAGGCCGAGCGCCTCGGTCGCGAGAGCCTCAACGAGGTGCGGAGCATCGTCGGCGTCGCACGCTCAGAATCCGGCGATGCGGTCACCCCGCCCGTTCCCCGGATCGACGGCGTGAGCGAGCTGGTCGAGGGTTTCCGGCGCGCGGGGGCCGACGTCTCACTCACGGTCGAGGGCGACGTGACCGGCGTGCCCGCGACGACCGGCTCGTCGGCTTACCGGATCATCCAGGAGGCCCTGACGAACGCGGCCAAGCATGCGCGTGGCGAAGCGGTCACGGTCAACCTCCACGCAGAATCCAAAACAGTCGAGCTCGTGATCGACAGCGCCGGCGCGCCGGTCGAGGGCAGCGGCATGGGCCTCTCGACCATGCGTGAGCGCGCGGAAGCCGTCGGGGGGTCCTGTACCGCCGGCCCCGAAGGTGGCGGATGGCGAGTGCGGGCGACACTGCCGATCGGATCATCGCCGGCAAGGACAGGCCGATGATCCGCGTCCTGCTCGTCGACGACCAGGAGCTCGTGCGGGCGGGCCTGCGCGGCATTCTGCGCGAGCGCTTCGGCTTCGAGATCGTCGGTGAGTGCGCGGACGGACGCCATGTCTCCGCGGCGGTCAAGGCTCACCAGCCCGACGTGGTCCTGATGGACGTCAGGATGCCGGCCGTCGACGGTGTCGCGGCGACGCGCGCGCTCCTGAGCGAAGCGGGCGCACCGCCGGTGCTCGCTCTCACCACCTTCGACGACGACGAGGTGCTGGCCGGCATGCTCCGAGCCGGAGCGTCGGGCTTCGTGCTCAAGGGAGTTCCCGCCGCCGACCTCCACCAGGCCGTCCGCGTGGTCGCGGAGGGTGGGTCCTGGCTCGATCCGGGCGTGACGAGCCGCGTCCTCGCCGTCTATCGCCAAGCGCCCGCGGCTCCGCCTCGTGACAGCGAAGCGCTCGGCACGCTTACCGCCCGCGAGCTCGAGGTGCTGGCCCTGATCGGTCGAGGGTGCACCAACGCCGAGATCGCCCGTGAGCTTGTCGTCAGCGCCGGGACTGTCAAGACCCACGTGCACCACATCTTCGCCAAGCTCGACCTCCGTAACCGGGCGGCGGCCGTGATCTTCGCCTATGACCACGACCTTGCAGACAGAGGAGGCGGTGAGTGAACGATCAGCGCTCTCGCGACCTCCCGGTCGTCGAACGGCACCGGCTCCCCGCGCGGGTCTGCCCGCATGCTGATCGTCGAGCCGCGTCCGGGAATCACGACCACGTCACCCGCAGCCGCGGCCCGGACGCCCGCCGCGATCGCCCGCTGGCGGTCGATCACCACCTCGAGCTTCCCGCCGGTTACGGAGCGGGCACCGCCGAGGATGCTGCCGAGCGCGAGCAGCGGCGGCGACCCGCGCAATCCGGCCGTGGTCAGGATCAAGTGGTCGGACAGGCCTCGTGCCAGCCGGCCCATTGTCTGCAGGCCCGTTCCTGGCGACCCGCCGAGCCCGAAGACCGCGATCAGCCGGCCGCTCGGTCGCATCCCGGTCCGGATCGCCTTGAGCAGCTGCTCCAGCGCGTCCGGCGTGTTCGCCATGTCGACGATAACGTCGAACAGCTGACCGGCCTCGATCCGCTCGAAGCGTCCCGGGACCCCGATGTAGGCGCCGATCGTCGGCAGCGAGATCCGTCGCTCGACTCCGACCAGATCCGAAACCGCGAGGGCGGCGGCGAGGTTCCGCGCGTTGTACCTACCGGGCAGAGTGGTCTCCAGCGTGATCCGGCCCGCCGGTGTGCTCACGCATGTCCGCGCTTGCTGCAGGTTCCACGCCGCGGACTCGACCCGGTAGTCGGCGGCGGCAGAGAATCCGACGCGCGTCACGACACCGCCATGCCGTTCGACGTCGGCCGCGAGGCCCATCCCGAACGGGTCGTCGACGTCGATGACGGCCCGCGCGACCGCCGTTTCCTCCCGGATGAACAGCCGCCGCTTGGTCTCGCCGTAGCGCTCGAGCGTGCGATGCCGGCCGAGGTGCTCCGGGGTGAGGTTGGTGAACACCGCCAGCTCGGGAAGCATCTGCACACAGCCCTCGAGCTGGAAGCTCGAGACCTCGCACACGATCCAGTCAAGCGACGCTGACGAGACCCCGGACAGCGCCGACCCGAACTCGTTATTGCCCGCGAGCTGGACGGCGCGGCCAGCGGCCGCGAGCACCGATGCAGCTAGCCCCGAGACCGTCGACTTCCCGTTCGTGCCGGTCACGGCCAGGATCGGCGCACGGCTCAGCCGCCAACCGAGCTCGAGCTCGTCCATCACCTCTCGGCCGATCGCCAGGGCGCGCTGGATCACTGACGCCTGGAATGGCAGCCCTGGGCTCTTGACCACCGTGCCGGCCCACCAGACGTCCCGCCGGCCCGGGCGCCGACCAAGCGACGTACTGATGTGCTGCGACTCCAGCTGGCGCCGCAGCCGCTGCATCCCGGCGCCGGTATCGGCATCCCAGGCGCGCACCCGCTCCGGACCGACGGTCTGGCTGAGCGCGTGAACCGCGGCCGTGCCCGCCCGTCCGAGCCCCGCAACCAGGAACGGACCCGGCGGAATCGGTGGCCGTGGATTCATGTGGCCCACGTCGCCCCGGTGATCGGCAGTCCCAGTCGGTCAAGCACTGCGGACATGATCGCAAGCGAACACGCCGCGAAGATCGCGGATACTGACCGCTGATGCGGATCCTGCTCAGCTTCGAGTCGCTCGTCGGATTCGCCGGAACCGAGAGCTACGCGGTGACCGTCGCTCACGAGCTGATCCGACTCGGGCACGACGCGGCGATCTACGCGCCCAACCGGGGCGCGAGTGCCGAGGCGGCGAGCGAGCTGGGCATCCCGGTCCTCAGCGGTTCACAGCTGCCGCGCTGCTGCGATCTCGTGATCGCATCCGACGCGGCGACCTTTCACGACCTGGTGGGCCGCGGCCTCGACGCCGTCGTCGTGCTCGTCGTTCACAGCGCCGACTTTATGCTGCAGGCGCCGCCGCAACTCAGCCACCGCTGTGATGCGATCGTCGTGCTGAACGACCGGATTCGCCGCGCCGTCGAGGCCCGGGCGTGGCATGCGCCGATCGTCAGACTGAACCAGCCGATCGACCTGTTCAGGCACCGCGCCCGGGGACCGGCTCGACCGACAGCCCGGACCGCGCTCGTGGCGACGAACTACGTCGCCGGCACCAGGGCCGAGCTGATCGAGCAGGCGTGCCGCGCCTGCGGCCTGCAAGTCAGCTGGATCGGCTCGACCACGGCGAGCACCCCGTTCCCCGAATTCGCGATCGCCGGTGCCGACGTCGTCATCGGGCTCGGCCGCACGGTACTCGAGGCGATGGCCGGGGGGAGAGCGGCCTACGTCTACGGGATCGTCGGGGGCGACGGCTGGGTAACGCCGGAGCGCTATCCGGCGATGGAGGCTGACGGCTTCGCCGGCACCGCCTTCGCCGACGTGATGATCGACGCCGCCACGATGGCCGACGGGTTGCGGTGCTGGACGGGGGACATGGGCGAGCGCAATCGCGACCTCGCGTCGGCGCACCACAGCGCGCGCGAGCACGCGATCAAGCTCGTCGAGCTCGCACGCGGTCTCGCTCGCTCGCCGGAGGCGGAGGTGGCGCTGAGCGATGAGCTCGCGCATCTGATCCGGCTCCAGTGGCACAGCGAGGGCCAGGCGATTGCGAGCCAGCGCGAGGCGGCGGCGCTTCGCGCCCTGCTGGGCGAGCGTGAAGCGCAGGTGGCCGAAGTTGCGGCGCGGCTCGCCGCCGCCGGGGTCCAGCTCGAATCGCTACGGGCGACGCGCAGGTATCGACTCGCCAGCCGGGTCGCCGAGCCGCTCGACCGGCTGCGTAAAGCCTGGGACTTGCGCCGGTGATGCCGTTCGCCGCGGCTGTGCCGGCAGCTGCCCCGGCAGGACGTGTCACTTCCGGACGCGCCGACCAGCCGCCGGCGCGGCGGCCGCGAACACGTGCTCGATGTAGGGGCCGAGCAGGGTCGCGATCGAGGCGGCGGTCATCGTCGCCGGGCCGGCGGGGAGTATCGCGTAGCTGATCGCGAGCCGGACGAGTGCCTCCGAGAGCAGCCTGACGTCAACGCGGCGCACCTGGGGCCAGCACGAGAGGATGATCTCCTCGAGTCTTGCGACCGCTCCCTCGACGACCGGTCGGCCCTTCGTTGTCACGAGTGGCAGCATCCCGTCGGCGCCGTCCTCCGAGAGCAGCCGGCGAATCAGCGGATCCTCAGCCGCGGCTACGAGGAAGACACCGAATGCCTGGGTGAGCGCCTCGGTGGGGCTCTCGAGATGCGCGCGGATGATCGCCTCGACGGCCGTGATCAGGCGTTCCTCCTCGCGCAGCACGAAAGCTTCGGCGAACTCGTCGCGGGAGCGGAACTCGTTGTAGAGGGTCTGGCGGCTGACGCCCGCGGCTCGCGCCACCTCCGCCATCGTCACATCCGGCCAGTGGCGCTCAGCCAGCAGCCGGCGCACGGCATCGAGCAGCATGTCCCGCAGCAGTTGACGCGCCGCGGCCGGATAGGTAGTGCGCTCAGGCTCGTCGGAGATCGACTGCGCCTGGGCTCCGCGTGCGTCCGCCATCAGGCCTCTACCGGCTCGAAGTCGATCTTGTCGCGCACGCCGCAGTCCGGGCAGTGCCAGTCGTCGTCGATCTCATCCCACGCCGTTCCGGGCGGGAACCCCTCGCGAGGATTCCCCGCCGACTCGTCGTAGACGTAGCCGCAGACCGGGCACTGGTATCGGCTCATGCACCCAGACCGTAGCGCCGCCGGGCGCGAGGGTGGACGTTGGCCCGAGACAGATCGCCGCCATAGTGAGCGATCAGGCGGGGGTCCATCACCCGCCGCCACAGCGGTGGGATGTAGGCGAGGACGATCATCCCCGCGTAGCCGGTGGGGAGCTGGGGTGCCTCCTCGAAGTGGCGCAGTGCCTGGTAGCGGCGCATCGGGTTCGCGTGATGGTCGCTGTGGCGCTGCAGGTGGTACAGGAGCACGTTCGTCGCGACGTTGTTGCTGTTCCAGCTGTGCCGCGGAGCGCAGCGCTCATAGCGACCGTCGTCGCGCTTCTGGCGCAGCAGGCCGTAGTGCTCCAGGTAGTTGACGACCTCGAGCAGGCTGAAGCCGACGATCGCCTGGATCAGCAGGTAGGGCAGCACGACCGGACCGAACACGACCGCAAGCAGGCCGAACAGCACAACCGTCATCGCCCACGCGCCGAGGATGTCGTTGCGCCACGTCCAGGCGCCCCGCCCCGTCCTCGAGAGCCGCTCGCGCTCGAGCTCCCAGCTGGAGCGCAGGCTGCCCGCGACCGTGCGCGGCAGGAATGCCCAGAAGCTCTCGCCCAGTCTCGAGCTCGCGGGATCCTCGGGCGTCGCGACGAGGACGTGATGCCCGCGGTTGTGCTCGATGTAGAAGTGCCCGTAGCCGCTCGTCGCGAGCGCGATCCTGCTCAGCCACCGCTCCATGCTCGCGCGCTTATGCCCGAGCTCGTGCGCGGTGTTGATTGCGATCCCGCTGACCATGCCCATCGTCAGCGCGAGCCCGATGCTGTCAATCGTCGACAGCCGGCCGCTCGCCCACAGGTAGGCGGCGAAGACGATGCCCGCGTACTGAACTGGCAGGAACACGTAGGTGCACCACCGGTAGTACTTGTCCTGCTCGAGCCACTTGATCACGCTGTCCGGGGGATTGTCGGAGTCGACGCCCACGATCAGGTCGAGCACGGGGAAGACGGCGAACACGACCACCGGCCCGAGGAACCACAGCGCCGCGACCCCGGTCAGATGCACCAGGCCGAACACAATGAACGGCAGCGACGGCACCAGCAGGCCGAGCAGCCACGCGTACCGTTTTCCGTCGCGCCAGGTGGCAGGAGCGAGCTCCTCCTCGACGGCGATGCCCTGATCGATCACTGCGGTAGACATTCGGCGCACTCCTCAGTAGACATCCTGTGGCCTACTTTACACCTGACCCACTCTTTGTCAAGTAGGCAGACATCTACGCCGACTGTGTACAGGCTAGCCTCGCTGCCCAGTAGCACTGTCACTCGGGTTTGCGTGGCTGGATCGAGGCGGAGTCGGTCGAGATCGGACGCGTCGCGGTCATGTCTGATCCGTGTGACTTCTACCCAGAAACGGTCCACACCGGATTCTGGCGTGATGAGTTCATGACCACAGTTGTCGACAACTCAGCACGACCGAAGGGGAACCCGCCTCCCAACGCATCCGCCGACGCGGAGCGCCTCGGGCAAACCCCACCACCGCCCCAACCTAATTAGATCGGGGCCTTATGCTAGGCGACCCAGCGCGCGGCGAGCTCCGCAGCCACCGGGCGGGACCCAAGCGCCTCCTCCGCGGCTGCGAGGCGGCGGACCGCTTCGACGAGGCGTTCGGGTGGCTGCGTGAACGGCAGCCGCAGCCGCTGCTCGAACCCGCCGTCCGCGCCGAAACGCGGTCCCGCGGCGACGCGCACGCCGTGGGTCACCGCTCGGGCGGCGAGCGCGGAGGTGGAGGTCGAGGGCGGTAGCTCTGCCCACACCGACATCCCGCCGGGAGGGCGGGCCGCGCGCCAGGCCGGACGCTCGACCGCGAGCGCTTCGAGTAACGCGTCACGCCGCTCGCGCAGCAGCGCGCGACGGCCGGGGAGCAGCGAGTCGAGGCGCGCGAGAACCTCGACGGCGAGCAGTTGGTCAAGGACCGGGCTGCCGACGTCCTGGCTGCCCCGGGCAAGCGCAAGGCGTCGCACGAACTCGCCGTCGCCGCGGACCCAGCCGATGCGCAGACCACCCCACACCGGCTTCGACAGAGAGCCGACGGCAAGCACGCCCGTGCCCGGGTCGCCGGCCGCGAGCGACGGCGGCCGCTCGCAGGCATCGATCCATAGCTCGGCGAGGCTCTCGTCGCTGACCAGCGGCACGCCGGCTGCGCGCGCCTCGCGGGCGACGGCGGCCCGCTGCTCGGCCGAGGCGCAGAAGCCGGTCGGGTTCTGGAAGTCCGGGATCAGGTAGGCGAGCCGCGGTCGCCCTTCTCTCAGCGCGGTGCGCATCAGCGCCGGATCCCAGCCGTCGGGCCCGACGGGAACGCCGACCGGCACGCAGCGGTGCGTGTGGACGGCGTCCAGCGCGCCAGGGTAGGTTGGGGTCTCCACCAACACCCGGTCGCCCGGCCGGGTGAACGCGCGCAGAGCGAGGTCAAACGCGTGCAGGGCGCCCTGGGTGACGAGAATCTGCGCAGGGTCAGTCGCCAGCCCCCGCGAGCTGAGGTGGGCGGCGATCGCCGCGCGCGCTGCGGGAAGCCCGAACGGCTCGTAACCGTGACCGCCCAGCTCACGCGCGAGCGCTGACGCGGCGCGGCCGGCGAGCGCGCCGAGGTCGGCCGGCGCAGGCAGGGTGGCGAGCGTGAGGTCGATCACATCGCCGGCGGGCGCGCGCGGCTCGTCGGGACGGTCCTCGGCATCCGGCGGGGAGGTGATCCAGCTACCGGTTCCGCGACGGGACGCGATGTATCCCTGCTCGCGCAGCACGTCGAGTGCCGCGGTGACGGTGTTGCGGGAGAGGCCCAGCGAGACGGCGAGCACACGCTCGGACGGCACCCGGGTGTGGGGCGGCAGCCGGCCCTCGACGATCAGCGCCCGCAGCGCCGCCGCGAGCGACGGGTACGCCGCGCCGCCGCTGTGCCAATCGCCCAGCAGTTGCACGAGGTGGGGCGCCGCAAGCCGTCTGAGCACGAGAGAGCCATTACCCGAGGATTGGCTCTGCCCAGACGGTGCCAAATAGGGCAGTCTCTAGCGTGATGCTCGCTCCCGTCCCGCGCGGTCGCCGCCCTCGCCGCTTTGCGCAGCTCTTCGCCGGCCTGGCCCTCTACGGCGTCACCGCCGCGATGCTGGTGCTCGCGGGTCTCGGGCTCGATCCGTGGGATGCGCTTCACCAGGGGCTGTCGAGAACGTTCGGCCTCGGGATCGGCACCTGGGCGATCCTCGTCAGCCTCGTGGTGCTGCTCGGCTGGTGGCCACTCCGCCAGCGCCCCGGCGTCGGGACCGTCATCAACGTCATCCTCGTCGGTGCCGTGATCGACCTGGTGCTCTCGCTCGCCCACCCGCCGCACGCGCTGTGGGCGCGGATCGCACTGCTCGTCGCCGGCGTCGCCGGCAATGGCGTCGCGACCGGCCTCTACATCGGCGCCGGGCTTGGCCCCGGCGCCCGCGACGGGCTCAGCACCGGCATCGCGGCACGAGGTCACTCGATGCGCGTGGTGCGAACCGGCATCGAGGCGACCGTACTGGCGACGGGCTTCCTGCTCGGCGGCAGAGTGGGCGTCGGGACCGTGCTCTACGCGCTCGCGATCGGGCCGATCACCCACCGGACGATCCCGGCGCTGGCGATCCGCCGCGGCCTCGACACCGCCGCGCGGCCCGCGCCCGCCGCGCAGCCCGCGCCCGCCGCGCAGCCCGCGGCCGCGACGCTATTTCTTCGCCCCGCCGGGCTCCTTCTCGCCTGCCCAGATCCCGGTGAGGAAGTGGAACCACTTGAGGCTGGCGCGGTCAACTGTCGCCCGGGTGGCGGCGGTCGTGGCGGCCTCGATGACGGCCGCCCCGACCACCCTGGGTAGGGTTGCGTCCTCCGTCCCGGCGCTCGGCGGCGCTGCCTTGTCGATCGTGCCCCAGACGGTCTTGAAGACTCTCCGCGCGAGCTTCGCGCCGATCATCCCGGCGATGATCCCGAATGGTTTGTAGAGGAACTTCATCGCCCCTGCAGCCTACCCGGTGCGCATCCGCGCGCGGGATCGAAACAGGCCAGGATCGACGATTCGCCAGCTGGCCATAAGGGAACGCTGCTAGTACTCCCGTTGTCGGTGGCTATCCGACCGCCAACGTGAGTAAATAGTTAGGGGCAAGCAGCCGATCTAAGGAGCAGACTCAACATGCTCGACGAGGATCCACGTTCAGATCAAGCCGCGGCGGAAGACTTATTGCGACGCGCGTTGCTCGATCAGACCAGCCCGGTGGCGGTGTCGCTGCGTGTCGGCGGCCTGCCGCTGAGCGATTCGGTAACAGTTATCTTCCTGGGCCGCCGCGACCTCGGCACGCTCCAGACGTACGTCGCGTGTGGGAGCCGCGGCGCCGGGGCGACGGTCGCGGCGAACGAGCTCCTGCGTGTTCCGTGCGATCTCGACCTCGCTGACGCCGAGGATCGCGACGAGGCTGAGCGCCTGTACATCGAGCAGGCGACCGCGCTCAAAGAAGCGCTAGTGGGCGCCGACACCGTGCTCGAGGTGTGGCGCGAGCCGCTGTCCGACCTGCTCTCCGGGCACGTCAGCGTCATCCATTCGATCGATCTGTCCGTGCGACTGCCGGCACCTCGCCTGCTGCCGACCGCGCTCGTGGCGCCGGACCGCCGGCTGGTGGTGGCGCCCGTGTGCAGCGCCCGCACGCTTGCGCAGGGGCGGCCGCCGATGGGGATCGCATGCGCTCAACAGGACGTCACCAGGGTGTACCCGCTGGCCGATGACCCGGTCCGCTGCGTCGAGGACTTCCTCGAGTTCGCCGCCGAGCACGCGCACGCCTACGCGGAGCGCCTCCAGCACCAGGAGGCTTCGGTCGAGCGCTTCCTGGAGCTGAGCGGGGAGGATTTCGCCGAGGCCGGCTAGCAGTGGGCTAGCCCGGATCCCCGTCGCCGGCGGGGCTGCCGAACGGTGATGCCATCATCCTGCCCGTGCGTCGTCGCCAACGCCTGTCGCTGATCGCTGCGGCGTTGGTCGTCTTCGTGATCGTCAGCGCGACTCTGGCGCGGATCTACAGCAGCGTCGCGGCCGAGCGCTCGGCCGTAACCGCGCTCGTCGAGGACGAGGCGCGGGGGGATCAGGCGGCGATGCTCGACGACCTGTACCACTGCCGCTCGAGCCCGGCCTGCCGGGCGCGCGTCGCCGAGGACGCGACGAGCCTGCGCCGGCCGGGTCCCGTGACCGTGCTCGAGCTGACCGTGTCGACGAGCTTCCCACTCGGGGGGGATGTCGGTGTGACCCGGATCGCATGGCAGCCGGGTCACGGACAGCTGCCGGTAACCCAGTGCGTCCGGGTCCGGCACGCCGGCAACCCGCTGACCGGGCTCAGCGTCCAGCTGCTGGAGGTCTCGACACGGATCAAGACCAGCGGCGACTGCCCGTCGAAGTTCTAACTGCCGCGCGCCGGTGCGCGTACGGGCTCGCGCTCCGGCTCGCGCGCGGGCCTCCGCTGGCGGGGTGGCGTCAGGTCGGCCAGACGGCGATGGTCGCGCAGCCGCACTCGCGCGGGAGCGGCGTCGGGAAGCGGCAGGCCGCCGCCGGGAAGGCGGGACGGTGGCCGCGGGCCCAGCCGGTCGTTGCCAGGACCGTCATCGGAGCCGCCCTCGGGAGACTGCCACGGCGTCGTCGGTGCGGCGTGCTTGGCGTGGATGATCAGAACTGCCGCACACGCGCAGGCAAGCATGTGCATACCCACAACCAGCAGTACGAGCTGATCGACTCCGACCACGAGTGAAGCGTATCGACCTTGCCACCCCTGCCGCCAGGCCCTGCGTGGGTGGCGGTCACCCGCTACGATCGTTCGCTGCCCAAGGGGCCAGTAATCAGTCGACCGGAGACGAACCGCCATGCCTGCAAGAGAGACCACCGCCCTCGCCGTTGCCGGACGTGAGCCACAGGGCTCGCGGGCTGCGCGCCGCCTGCGCCGGTCCGGGCTGATTCCCGGCATCGTCTACGGCGGCGGCAAGGATCCGGTCTCCTTCGAGGTCGACGACCGCACGCTCAGGCATGTGCTCGCGAGCGCCGGCGCCGTGGTCGACCTCAGCATCGACGGCGCGCCGGGTACGCCGGTCGTTCTCAAGGAGCTCACCCGCCACGCCGTTGACGGGCACACCGTTCACGTCGATCTCCTGCGGGTTCGGCTCGACCAGACGATCGAGGCCACCGTGCAGCTCGTGCTCACGGGCGAGGAGGACGCTCCCGGCGTCAAGGAGGGCGGCACACTCGAGCACGTCACGCGCGAGCTGACCGTCGAGGCGCTCCCGACGGACATCCCCGACAGGATCGAGCACGACGTCTCCGCGATGCAGATCGGGGACACGCTGACGCTCGAGGGTCTCGACGCCACGGCGGCAGTCAAGTTCCTCGACGACCCCGAGACCGTGATCGCGACGCTCACCCCGCCGCGCCTGCAGAGCGAGGATGCGGAGGGCATCGAGCAGGAGACCGAGCTCGTCGGCGATGCCGGAGCCAAGGACGCGCCTGAGGGCGGCGCCGCAGACGGAAGCGGCGAGGAATAGCCGCTCCCGTCGACTGGCTGATCGTCGGCCTCGGCAACCCCGGGTCCGAGTACGCGGGTACCCGGCACAACGTCGGGTTCGAGATTGCGTCAGAACTCGCCGCCCGGTGGGACCTGCCGAAGGCGAAGGCGAAGTACTCCGGGCTACTGACAGAAGGCCGCGCCGGTGATGGCGGCCCGCGCGTCGCGCTGCTGCTGCCGCAGACCTACATGAACGATGCCGGTGGCTCCGTCGGCCCCGCGCGCGGCGCGATGAAGGTGCCGCTCGAGCGGGTGCTGGTCCTGCACGACGAGATCGACCTCCCGTTCGGCGAGATCCGTGTTCGCGTCGGGGGCGGGCTGGCGGGGCACAACGGGCTGAAGTCGCTCAAAGCCGCGCTAGGTGGCGCAGACTTCGCCCGCGTCCGCGTCGGTGTCGGGCGCCCGCCGACCACCGATCCCGATCGCGTCGCCGCCTATGTCCTCGGCCGTTTTCGCGAGCCGCGCGAGGACGTCGCCCTGCTGGTCGCGCAGGCGGCGGACGCGGCCGAGCAGGTGGTGCTCGGGCGCGATCCCGCCTGAACGTCAGATAGGGTCGCGCCACTGTGGGACGGCCGCGCGCGCTCGCGTCGAACGTCCGGGGCGGCCTGACCGAGTTCCTGCGTCCCGGCGAGAGCACGCTGTCCGGCTTCGCGCTGTGGCGGCTCGGCGCGGTCGCGCTCTCGAACGCGCTCATCGTCGCGAACCTGATCGGGGCGCTGACGGTATTCCTCGTCGCGGTGTTCGTCGTCCCCGAGCCGAAGATCCCCCACGAGGGCCACGTGAACCTGGTCAACGCCGCCGTCGGGGTCGCGTACTTCCTGCTGGCGTCGCTGGCGGGGGTGTACCTCGGGGTCGGCAGGCTCTTCTCGAAGGTCAGGACCTGGCTGATCGAGGAGCGTCCCGCCACCGATGAGGAGCGGCGGATCGTCCTGCGGGCGCCGATCCGGGTGTTCGTGACGCAGGTTGCGCTGTGGCTCGGCGCAGCGATCGTGTTCGGGGCGCTCAATGCCGTCTACTCGACGACCGCCGGGATCGAGGCCGCGATCATCGTCGGGCTGACCGGGGTCGTCACCGGGGCCGTCGCCTACCTGCTCGCCGAGCGGATCCTGCGGCCGGCGGCGGCGCGGGCGCTTGCCGGATCGGCGCCCGAGCGGTTGGCGGTGCCGGGGGTCGCGACGCGGGCGATGCTTGCATGGCTGCTCGGGACCGGCGTCCCGGTGGCCGGTCTGGTGGCGATCGGGATCGGTGAGCTCGTCGGCGGCAGCGTCAAAGCCCACCAGCTCGCGATCGCGATGGTCGGCCTTGGGTGCGTCGGCCTCGCGGTCGGCCTGCTGGCGGTCACGATGGCCGCGCGCGCGACGGCCGACCCGGTCGACTCAGTCAGGGAGGCGCTCGCCCAGGTGCAGCGTGGCGAGCTCGACGTGCGCGTGCCCGTCTACGACGGCACCCAGATCGGCCAGCTCCAGCTCGGCTTCAACCGGATGGTCGACGGCCTCGCCGAGCGCGAACGGATTCGCGATGCCTTCGGTACCTATGTCGATCCCGAAGTGGCCGCCCACATCCTCGAGGAGGGGACGAGCCTCGAAGGCGAGGAGGTCGTGGTCACGATCATGTTCATCGACGTGCGCGACTTCACCGGCTTCGCCGAGCACACGCCGGCTCGCGACGTCGTCGCCTCTCTCAACCACCTGTTCGAGCAGATCGTGCCGATCATCCACGCGCACGGCGGGCGCGTAGATAAATTCATCGGTGACGGTCTCCTCGCCGTCTTCGGCGCTCCAGGCCGTCTCCTCGACCACGCCGACCGGGCCCTCGAAACGGCGCTCGAGATCCAGCGCGAGCTCGAGACCGATGGCCCCTCCGAGCTCCGAATCGGCATCGGCCTCAATTCCGGCACCGTCGTCGCCGGCAACATCGGCGGCGCCGGCCGGCTCGAGTTCACCATCATCGGCGATGCCGTCAACACCGCGGCGCGGGTCGAAGCCGCAACCCGCCAGACCGGCGACACGATCCTCATCTCCGAAAGGACAAAGCAGCTGCTGCACCACCCGCCCGCTCTGACCGAGCGGACAGACGTGGTGCTCAGGGGCAAGACGGAGACAGTCCGCCTCTACGCCCCAGGCCCGCTGAGCACGCTGACCTAGACTCATAAGAGCAGGCCGCATGCTCAGCACTCTCCTCGCCCAATCGGAAAACGATCCCCAGACAGCCGCCCTCGCAAAGCAGGGCGGGCGCGCGTTCGTATCCAAGTCCCTCCGCGCCTATCTCCTAGCCGCACTGCTCGACCCCGACACGCCGGCGATCGTGGTCGCGGGCGACGACCGCTCCGCCCGTGACCTCGCCTCAGGCCTGCGTGCCTGGCTTGCCCCGCGCACCGTGCGCTTCTATCCGAGCCGCGGCGTTACCTACGAATCTCACCTGGCGCCGCCGCCGCACCTCGTCGGACAGCGGATCGCGGCGCTCGACGCTCTCCTGGCGGCCGATCAGGCGCCGGTGGTCGTCGTCAGCGCGGTCGCGCTGTCCGAGAAAGTGCCGGACCCCGCGCTCCGCCCGCACGGGTTCGTGCTCAGGACCGGCGAGCTGATGGACCTCGAGGAGACGGCGCTCGACCTGGTCGCGGCCGGCTACGAGCGGGTCGACCAGGTGGAGGATCGCGGCCAGTTCGCGATTCGCGGTGGACTACTCGACGTGTACCCGGCGACCGAGGATCGCGCGGTCCGCGTTGACCTGTTCGGGGACGAGATCGAGTCGCTGCGCTGGTTCTCGACCTTCACCCAGCGCTCGCTCGGGGAAGCCGAGCAGGTCGAGGTGGCCCCCGCGGCCGAGCTCGCGGAGGAGCACCGCGAGCTGGCGGAGATCGCGGCGCTCGAGGACGCCGAGAACCGCCCCGACATCGCCGAGCTACTGCCGGTCGATGACTTCCACCCGTTTCTCGAGCTCGCCCCCGCGCACGCGAACGTGATCGTCGCGGGCGAGGAGGACGTCGCCCCGGCCCTACACGACCATTGGCAGGACGTAACGGCCGCCTTCCATGACGCGGACGCGCACCATCTCTACGTCGCGCCAGGTCCGATCGAAGAGGCGCTCCGCGACCGCGCCAGGATCCGCCTCTCGAGCATCGAGCAGGACCAGCCTTTCATCTTCCGCGCTCAGGACGCCAATTTCGCCGCCCGCGGCCTGCGCGAAGCCGAGCCCGAGCTCGAGAAGCTGGTTCGCTCCGGCTACCGCACCGTTGTCGCGTTCCCCGTCAAGGGCGACGGCGAGCGGGCTGCATACAACCTGGATCGCCTCCGCGTCGACTGGTTGGACCCGGCCGAGAACGGTTCGTCCCGCCACCGAACAGCGCCGTCAGGCGCCAATAATCTTGTGTTTGCGCGGGCGCGCCTCGGCGAGGGCTTCATCGCACCCGCCTTCCACCTTGCCGTCATCCCCGAGCACCGGCTGTTCCGCCGCCGCCGCGCCCCTGATCAGCCCGACCGCGGCCGCCGCCGCGGCATTCTGCGCAGCTTCGCCGACCTCCGCACCGGCGACATCGTCGTCCATGAGGATCACGGGATCGCCCGCTTCGCCGGCTTTGACACGAAGACGGTCGCCGACGTCACCCGCGACTACCTCTATCTCGAGTACGCGGGCTCCGACCGCGTGTTCGTCCCCGTCGATCAGCTCGCGAAGATCAGCCGCTACGTCGGTGCCGGCGGCGCGCACCCACCGTTGTCGAAGCTCGGTGGAACCCGCTGGGACACGATCAAGGCGCGCGCCCGCAAGGCAGCGCAGGAGCTCGCGGGCGAGCTGCTGAACCTGTACGCCGAGCGCAAGCGGCGGGAGGGTTATGCGTTCGCGGCCGACAGCGACTGGCAGCGCGACTTCGAGGCCGCGTTCCCGTACACCGAGACCCCCGACCAGCGCGACGCGATCGAGTTCGTCAAGGCCGACATGGAGGCGCCACGGCCGATGGACCGGCTGATCTGCGGCGACGTCGGCTACGGCAAGACCGAGGTGGCGCTGCGCGCCGCGTTCAAGGCGGTCCAGGACGGCAAGCAGGTGATGATGCTCGTGCCGACGACGATCCTCGCCCAGCAGCATTACGGCACGTTCTCCGAGCGCTTGAAGGACTACCCGATCACGATCGAGCACGTCTCGCGCTTCCGCCAGGCAGCGGACCAGAAGACGGCGGTCGCCGCGTTCGCCTCGGGAAAGGCCGACATCCTGATCGGCACCCACCGGCTGCTCTCGCGCGATGTCCGCGCAAAGGATCTCGGGCTCCTGATCGTCGACGAGGAGCAGCGCTTCGGCGTTAAGCAGAAGGAGCTTTTGCGCCAGCTCAAGCTGCGGGTCGACGTGATCGCGATGAGCGCCACGCCGATCCCGCGGACGCTTCAGATGTCGCTCGCCGGGGTGCGCGACATCAGCGTGATCGAGACCCCGCCCGAGGGCCGGCGGCCGGTCAAGACCTACGTCGGCGAGTACGACGAGCAGCTCGTCAAGCAGGCGCTCGAGCGCGAGCACGCGCGCGGCGGGCAGGCCTTCTTCCTGCACAACCGGGTCGAATCGATCGACGAGACCGCCGAGCGGCTGCGCGCGCTGTGCCCGAAGATGCGCTTCGAGGTCGCCCACGGGCAGATGGAGGAGCGCACGCTCGAGGCGCGGATGCTGAAGTTCCTGCGCGGGGATGCGGATGTGCTCGTGTGTACGAGCATCATCGAGTCGGGAATCGACATCCCGCAGGCGAACACGCTGATCGTCGAGCGCTCCGACGCCTTCGGCCTCGCCCAGCTCTACCAGATCCGCGGGCGCGTCGGCCGCAGCCGCGAGCGCGCCTACGCGTATCTGCTCTATCCGAGCGCCGCAGCGCTCACGGTCGAGGGGGCGCAGCGCCTTTCGGCCCTGTCGGACTACACGGAGCTCGGCGCCGGTTTCAAGATCGCGATGCGCGACCTCGAGATCCGCGGCGCCGGCAACCTCCTCGGCGACGAGCAGTCGGGGCACGTCGCCGCGCTTGGGTTCGAGCTCTACATGCAGATGCTCGACGAGGCGGTGGCGGGGCTCGAGGAGGATGGTGGCGAGGAGGATTGGGAGCCGGTGCGCCTCGACGTCAACGTCGATGCCTACGTCCCGGCGGACTACATCCCCTACGAGCAGGCGAAGGTCGACGTCCACCGCAGGATCGCCGCCGCGCGGGAGGTTGCCGATCTGGGCCTCCTGCGCGAGGAGCTGCTGGACCGCTTCGGCGAGCTTCCGGAGCCTTTGAAGAACCTGATCGCGCTCCAGCAGGCGCGGATCAAGCTCGGCCAGGCCGGCGCGCGCGCGGTCACCTTCAGGGGCGACCGGCTCGCCGTGACCCCGATCGAGCTCGACTCCGTCCGGGCGAAGAAGATCCGCCAGCAGATCCCCGAGGCCCTCTACGAATCGGGCAAGTCACAGCTGTCGGTCCGGATCCCGAAAGATCCCGCCGAGCGGTTCCCGGCGGTGGTGCGGGCCGCGGATGTGCTGCTGGCGGTCACGACTGAGGCGGCCTAGAGCGCCTAGGCCGGAAGTTGGCCGCCAGGCCAACTTCCAACGTAGTCGGCGCCAGCCGACTACGCGTCCTCGAGGTTCACCAGGTGGCGGCGGTGGAAGCGCCAGCCGTCGGGAGTTCTGACGTACTCGTCGCGGTACTCGCCGACGAGGTCGATGTAGGTGCCGCCGTGGCCGGCCTTGGCGACGTGTAGCACGAGCGCGGCGGTTCCGGCCACCTCGTCCGGCGTGATCGCCTCGAGACGCAGGAGGGTCATCTGGTGCTGCGTGCGGCGTGCCTTGTTTGCGGCGCGGTGATCCGCCCACGCGGCGAGGCCGGGCTTGCCGCGGATCTCGCGGCCACGGATCGTCAGGACCGCATCATCGGTGCAGAGGTCGGCCACTTCGTGCCAGCGCCGGTGATCGAGCAGCCATGCGTACTCGGTGACGAGGGCGCCGATCGCGAGACGATCTTCGGCCGGGAGATCTGGCATCGCCGCGACTCTATTGGCAATCCCGCGGCCGGGGGACGCAGACCCCGGTCCTTGCTCTTACGGGATGCTTCGGGTCAACTCGCTACCATCACGCTTTCTGTGACGCGAATTGCACGATTGATCCTGGCGCTTGGCGCCATTTTTGTGGGCGGTGTCGTGGTCTCCGGATGCGGCAGCTCGATCCCTGGTAACTCGGTCGCCGTCGTCGCCGGCAACCCGATCACTCAGCAGGCCCTGGCCCACTGGGGCTATGTCGCGGCTGTCGGTGAGTCGGAGCAGAGCCCCGGCAGCCCGGTGATCGTTCCGGACCCGCCGACCTATACGAAATGCATCGCCTCGCTCAAGAAGGTCGCACCCGCCACGATCTCCGTCGCAGAGCTCAAGACCGCGTGCGTGTCGCAGTTCTCGCAGACGCTGGAGTACCTGATCAGAGCGGACTGGATCCAGGGTCAGGCGGCGTCCGAGGGGATCAAGGCGACACCCGCCGAGGTCGAAAAGCAGTTCGCGACCGCCAAGCAGCAGCAGTTCAAGACCGCCGCGCTGTTCCAGGAGTTCCTCACGGAGACCGGCCAGACGCAGGCTGACATTCTCTACCGCTTCCGCGTCTCGCTCCTCTCCACGAAGCTCGCGACGCCGGCCGCGATCAAGGCCTACTACGAGGCGCACATCGCGAGCTACTCCACTCCTGAGCGCCGGAACCTCCGGATCATCCTCAACAAGTCGCTGAGTCAGGTGCTGGCCGCCAAGGCTGCGCTGGCGAGCCATCAGACGTGGCTGGCGACGGCCAAGAAGTACTCGACCGACGGGGCGACGAAGAACATCGGCGGCCTGCTCACCGATCAAGTCAGCGGCGAACTGCCGGCCGCGCTTGGCGCTGTCGTCTTCGCGGCTCCGCACCTGAAGCTGCTGGGTCCGATCAAGACACCGTTCGGCTACTACATCGCCGAGGTCACCGACATCTTGCCGGCCGCGAAGGGGTCGTTGGCCAAGGAGACGCCGACGATCAAGGAGACGCTGGCAAATGACGCCCTCTCGGCTCCGACCTGGGAGAAGAAGTGGAAGGCGAAGACGACGTGCCGCTCCGGTTTCGAGATCCCGGACTGCAGCAACTACACCGCGCCGAAGACCCCGACCACCGCCACGTCGAGCACGACGCCGGCCGCCGGTAGCACCGTCACCTCGACGACCGGGTCTGCCGGCTCTCCGGCCGGTAGCGCTGTAACGCCGACGACGACGACTTCGAAGTAAGAAGTAGGGCCTTACTTGACCGCTGGCGGGTCGGAGATCCAGGAGGCGCTCGCGCGGCTGGATGCGATCACTCGCCGGTTACGCCGCGAGTGTCCCTGGGATCGTGAGCAGGACGAGCGCACGATCGTGCCGCACACGCTCGAGGAGGCGTACGAGCTCGCCGACGCGGCCTACCGCCGCGACGATGCGAAGCTGCTTGACGAGCTCGGCGACGTCCTCTTTCAGGTTCACTTCCTCGCGCTCCTGCTAGAGGAGCGCGGCGCCGGCGATCTGGCGCGGGTCGCCGACGCGTGCGCCGAGAAGCTCGTGCGTCGCCACCCGCACATCTTCGGCGCCGGGCCGGCCGGCCCGGCCAGCGGCGAGCTCACCTCCTCCGATGTCCTACGCAATTGGGACCAGATCAAATCGGGGGAGGAGGGACGCGAGCGTGGGATCTTCGGAGAGGTCCCTGACAACCTGCCTGCGCCGCTGTACGCGCGAAAGGTGCAGCGGCGGGCAGCTACGAGCGGTTTCGACTTCCCCGGAGTCGAGGGGCCGCTACAGGCGGTCCGCGACGAGCTCGAGGAGCTCGAGCGCGCTGCGACCCCGGACGAGCGCTTCCATGAGCTCGGCGACGTCCTGTTCTCGGTCGTGAATGTAGCCCGTAAGCTTCACGCAGATCCCGAGCTCGCGCTCCGCGCCGCGTCGGACCGGTTTCGCAGCCGGGTGGAACGCGGGAGCGGCCTCGCGACATCCGAGGGCCGGGACTGGAACGATCTCCGAGCCGAGGAGCAGCTCGCGTATTACGCCCGCGCTCGACTAACCGAAGGAGAGAACGAGACCAGATGAGTGAGATCGAGCACGTGCACGCCCGGCAGATCCTCGACAGCCGAGGCAATCCCACCGTCGAGGTCGAGCTCAGCGTCCGCTCGGGTGCGTGGGGGCGCGCGGCGGTTCCCTCCGGCGCCTCCACTGGCGAATTTGAGGCGACGGAGCTCCGCGACGGCGGCTCGGACTGGATGGGAAAGGGCGTGATCCAGGCGGTCGACAACGTCAACGGCGAGATCGCGACCGCGATCCGTGGCGAGGACGCGAGCGCCCAGGCGGCTCTGGATCGGCTTCTGATCGAGCTTGACGGCACTCCCAACAAGTCGCGGCTGGGCGCCAACGCGATCCTCGCCGTATCGCTTGCCGCCGCCCACGCCTCCGCTGCCGAGGTCAGGCTGCCGCTGTGGCGTTACATCGGAGGCAACGCCGCGCATGTGCTGCCGGTCCCGATGATGAACGTCATCAATGGTGGCGCCCACGCCGACAACAGCGTCGACTTCCAGGAATTCATGATCGTTCCTGTGGGGGCGCGGACGTTTATGCAGGCGCTTCAGATGGGAAGCGAGGTGTTCCACCACATCAAGCAGATCCTGCACGAGCGCGGCGCATCGACCGCGGTTGGCGATGAGGGCGGCTTCGCCCCCGACCTCGACTCCAACGAGCAGGCTCTCGAGCTACTGATGGGCGGCATCCGCGCTGCCGGATACGTACCCGGTGACCAGGTCGCGATCGCCCTCGACCCCGCCACCAGCGAGATCTACAAGGACGGCGTCTACGTGCTCGAGCACGAGGACAAGACGCTCACTGCCGAGGAGCTGACGAGCTACTGGGCGGACTTGGTCGATCGCTACCCCGTCATCTCGCTCGAGGACGGCATGGCGGAGGAGGACTGGGACGGCTGGAAGGTGCTCACCGACCGCCTCGGCAAGCGGATACAGCTCGTCGGCGACGACATCTTCGTGACCAACACCGAGCGGCTGAAACGCGGGATCGAAGCCGGCGTCGGCAATTCGATCCTGGTCAAGGTCAATCAGATCGGCACGCTCAGCGAGACGCTCGCGGCGGTTACGATGGCGCGCGCGAAGGGCTACTCGGTGGTGATGTCGCATCGATCGGGCGAGACCGAGGACGTCACGATCGCGGACCTCGCGGTCGCGACCGGCTGCGGCCAGATCAAGACCGGCGCACCATCGCGGACCGACCGCGTCGCCAAGTACAACCAGCTGCTCCGGATCGAGGAGGCGCTTGGGCCGGAAGCGAAGTATCCCGGCCGCGCGGCATTCCGGGCATGAACCGCCTGGCGGCGCCGGCGCCGGCCTGAACGTCTGCTTGCAGGAGGAAGGACTGGCGCGGCGGCGAACGAAGCGGTCAGGTGATGTCCCTCGCTCGTCCCGCACCCACGCCTACGCGCCGCCGACGACGCCGCGAACCGGTTGGCGCGATCGCGCGCCGCGCCGCGGTTCGCGTCCGCTGGGACCGCGTTGGCCGCGTGGGACTGCTCGTGACGCTCGCGATCGTTGTCTGCCTTTACATCCAGCCCGCTCTCTCGGTCCTGCGGACCTGGCGCGCCGAGCACCGTGAGGCCAGCGTCGTCCGTCAGCTGATCGCGAGCAACAAGTCGCTCGAACGGCAGGTGCAGTCGCTCAACAATCCGCTGACCGTGGTCGCCGACGCGCGCGCGCTCGGCATGGTCAGAAGCGGCGAGAAGCCGTACGTGGTCCTCGGCCTGCACCGGTAGCCGGCCACGGTTGGCTACTGTGCGCCGATGCGCTTCGAGGACGCGATCGGGCTGTGGGAGGAAGGAACGCGGCGCCTGCACGCCGCGGGCCCCGATCAGCGCCCCGCGCTGGAGTGCGTCAGGGACGAGATCGTGACCGAGCTCCGCCGCCGGCTCGGCGGCCCATTCACCGCGGCCGAGCTCGCTGAGCTGTACTCACAGGGCACCGACTGGTGCTTCGACATCGCCACCAAGGCGGCCCCAGGCTCACCCGAGGCATGGGACGTCCCAACCGTCGCCGGCGCCGCATTCACCCGCTACCTGCGCGAGGCCAGCGACTACTCAGGCGGCCGGGTCGAATCGGCTGGCGCCGATTCAATTGGGGGATTTGGCAGAGCCAAATCCCCCGGGTCGGGGCGATATTGATCCGGCCCACCCCACCCCCGGCGGATTTCCCCCTGGGAAATCCGCAATGGAACCGGCACGGACGCCGGTTCCACAGGCCGCGCCAGCGGCCTAAACAACGTCCTCTTCGTCCTCGCCACCACCGGCGCGACGGATCACGATCTGCTCTTCCTCGATCGTGATCTCGACCGGACGATGGCCGGCCCAGTATTCGGCGTAGACGGGATCGTCCTGGATCGCCGGGTCGAGCCATAGGCCGTAGCCCTCGTCGCCGTGGTCGAAGGTCCCCTCGAGCGTGTTCGCCCCGGTCTTCCGGCGACCCCGGCTCGCGCCGGCGCGGCCTCCGCGCCGGCCTCTTCGGCGTCGTGCCGGTCGTTCATCGTCATCGTCGCCATCGGGGTCGCCGCCGTCGGTCTCTTCCGCGTCGTCCTCCTCGTTCGCGCGGGCGGCTGCGGCTGCCTCGAGCTCGGCGGCGATCAGCGCGTCGTCCTCCGCGCGGAGATCGATTTCGTCGTCATATTCGAGCACGGGCGCGCCGCCCTCGACCTCAACCCCGGCTTCAAGGCCCTGCTCGCGCTTGAATGCCTGGATCTGTTGAACGGTTACTTCGAGTTGATGCGCGATCCATGCGTCTGTGCGTCCTTGGCGGACCCAAGCGCGGATCTGGTTCAGCTGTGGGCGTAGCGATCTGCGAGCCATGAGCGATGGAGACTAATACAGCGCCCCGACACACGGGTTCAGACGTTCGATCGAGCGGCCGAACGCGCTTGTGAAATGGGCCCTGCAGACGCTATGCTGGCCCGAGCAAACCGGCTGTTTCCGTGGTGGGGGGCGGCCGACGTATCCAAAGGCGAGCAGGGAGGCAATCCCCAATGTTGGTACTTACCCGCAAGTCCAACCAGAGCATCATGATCGGTGACGACATCGAGGTCTCTGTACTTGCGATCATGGGAGAGAAGCTGCGGATCGGCATCCAGGCACCGCGGGAGATCCCGGTGTTCCGCAAGGAGGTCTACCTCGAAATTCAGCAGGAGCGCCTTGCCGCTGCGGGCAAGGACGAGAATGCTGAAGTCGATGCCGCGCTTGGCGAGCTGGGCGGCGCCCGCTAGCAACTTCGACTTTGCTGCCGCTACCGGGAGGCTAGGCGAGCAGCATGTTCAGCGTCTCGAACATCGCCACCGTCACGATTACGGCGGTGGCGATGAGCGAGAGCACGAGCAGCGTGAAACGGAGGCTGCTGCGCGCCTGCTCGCGCTCGTAGGCACGCCGGCGTGACCGTTTGGCGGCCGAGCGCCGCAGATGCTCGCGCCGCTTACGGTCCTGCTGAATCTCGTGAACAAACGCCTGCTCGAGCTGAGCGAGGCTTTGACGCATCCGCATGGCCATCGGGTCGAGAGGCTACCACCGTTGTCCCGGCGCGCGCACGGCGCGCGAGTACCTGCTCCGCTGGCCTCCCAGGTAGGCTGCGCGGGGTGGAGCATCGATTTACGGGGCCGGCGTACACGCTCGGGATCGAGGAGGAGCTGATGATCGTCGACGCGGATACGCTCGAGCTGGTCAACGCGATCGAGACCCTGCTCGAGCCCTCTGCCACCGGGGACATCAAGCCGGAGCTGATGGAATCGGTGCTTGAGATCTCGACCGACCCTTGCCCGGATATCGGGGTGGCCGATACGCAGCTCCGGGCGTTACGGGCTCAGGTGATCCAAACCGCCGCGCGCGAGAAGCTCACGATCGGATCGGCAGGCACGCACCCGTTCGCGATGTGGGAGGACCAGCGGATCGTCGCCCGTCCGCGGTATCGCGACCTGATCAGCGCGCTGCGATTCGTGGCCCGCCAGGAGCTCATATTCGGCATGCACGTGCATGTTGGAGTCGACGATCCAGACAAGGCGATCCACATCGCCAACGGCATGCGCGTGCACGTGCCGGTGCTGCTCGCACTCTCGGCGAACTCGCCATTCTGGCGAGGCGACGCCACCGGGTTGGCGTCGACCAGGACGCCGATCTTCCGGGCGTTCCCTCGCGTCGGGATGCCGCCCAGGTACCGGGACTGGAACGACTACGTCGAACGGATCGAGTTCATGATCGGAACGCGAACGATCGCCGACTACACCTACCTTTGGTACGACGTTCGGCCACACCCGAACTTCGGCACCATCGAGGTGCGGGTGATGGACTCGCAGACCCACATCGAGCACACGATCGGCCTGGCGGCGCTCGTACAGGCGCTCGTCCGCGAGCTCGCGGAGCACTTCGATTCCGGCGCACAGCTCGCGAGCTACCCATTCGAGATGCTGGACGAGAACAAGTGGCTGGCGGCGCGTCACGGTCTCGACGGGGAGCTGGTCGACCTTCCGCACCGCGACCGGGTGGCGATCCGAGCTCTGGCGCGGCGGCTGCTGGACCGGATGCGGGAGCATGCCCAGGATCTCGGTTCGGCGGCCGAGCTGGAGGCCGTCGAGGACCTGCTCGATCGGGGCAACGGGGCCGCACGACAGGTGGTGGTGTACGAGGCCAACCACGACCTGCGCGAGGTTATGGCGGAGATTGTGGCCGCGACGGCGGTCTAGCCACAGCTTGCCTCACCGCTCGCACTGCTCGGTGCCTACAATCGGGGAGTGAGCACCGGAGGTCCGGATCTTTTCGTTGTCTGCAAGAACTGCGGATCCGAGGTCAGCCCCTACATAACGGAATGTCCGTACTGCGGCAACCGGCTGCGCAAGCGGGCGCCGAAGATCGATCGCGAGGGCCGCGTGACCGAGCGGCAGCGCCGCCTGCGAGCGCCGACGCCGGCGCTGCCGCGACTGAAGACCGGCGAGATCCCCGGCATCCGTGGCGATTCGCGGCCGTACACAACGGTGCTGCTGGTGGCTCTCGGGCTGGTCGGGTGCCTGGTCTGGCGCACAGGCCTGTTCAACGACTCGTACGTCGATCTCGCGATCGTCGGACGGCCGGATACCCAGCACCTGTGGAAGATCTTCACCGCCCCGTTCGTTTATGACAACACTGTCTGTGCGTTCGCCTGCATCGCCGCGATCGCGCTGTACGGCTGGCTGATCGAGCGCCGCCACGGCATATTCGTAGTGATCGGGCTGTTCGTGCTCGGCGGGGCGGGGGGCATGGCGGCGGCGACGTTCGCCTCGTCCTCGGCGGTCGCGATCAGCGGTAACGGCGTGGCGCTGGCGCTGTTGGTCGCGTGGGCGATTCCCGACCTGATCGCGCTCCGGCGGGGCGAGGAAATCGACGGCGACCTGATCGGCACCGCCGCGATCGCGGCCGTCGTCGCACTGATGCCACTGGCGGTGAGCGGCGTCAGCTGGATCGGCGACGGCGTCGGCATCCTCGCGGGCCTGCTCGTAGGCTTGCCACTCGCGCGGCTCGCCGACCGCTGAGCTGAGCGCACCCCTATGATCCCCGTCTGGTGCCCGACCGCGCCTACACCGACGCCGAGGTCGAAGCAGCGATCGTCGCCCTCACTGACGGAGAGCGTCTTCGTGCGGCGCAGGACCTTGTCACGAGGTCCGCGCCAGGCCTACAACGCGCGCTGAACGCAGCGCTCGTCGAGGGCGGTTGGTTCGACGAGGCGCATGAGCATTCCGTGCGCGACGCGGCCAACGGCGCCGATCCGGAGGCACGGGCCCGGATCGTGCGCACGCTCGTCGCCGAGGAAACCAGGCTCGCGATGCTTGTCGGCGTCGCGATCGGCTTCGAGCTGGCCCGCGAGCTGGGCGCAGCTGAATCATCTAGACAGGAGGATTGACAACCAATGGACCTTCGCTTCCTCGGCCACGCCGCTTTCACGCTCTCCGATGGGGACACGACGGTCGTGATCGACCCCTTCCTGACGGGCAACCCGAAAGCGGCCGTCGCCGCCGATGACGTGAGCGCCACCACGATCCTGCTCACCCACGGTCACGCCGACCACATCGGCGACACGGTCGCGATTGCGAAGCGCACCGCCGCTCCCGTCGTGGCGATCGTCGAGCTCGCAGGTGAGCTGGCAGCCGACGAAGTCGAGGTTCGGGATCCGAACCTTGGCGGCACCGTCACGTTCGACTGGGGCTGGGTCAAGCTGGTGCCCGCGTGGCACACCTCGACCACCCCCAAGGGCACCGTCAACACCCCGGCCGGCCTGTTGATCAACTTCAAGGACACGATCGTCTACCACCTCGGCGACACGTGCCTCTTCTCCGACCTCCAGCTCGTCGGCAGGCGCAACCCGATCGACTACGCCCTGATGTGTGTCGGGGGGCACTACACGATGGACCGCATCGACGGCGTCGAGGCGGCATCCCTGGTCGGCGCAAAGACCGTGATCCCGTGCCACTACAACACGTTTCCCCCGATCGAGACGGACGTCCAAGCATTCAGGTCGGATGTCGAAGCCGCCACGGGCTCGAGCGTCGTCGTGCTCGAGCCGGGGGAGACCCATCAGACGTGACCCACGCGATCGTCCTGATCCAGGCAGAGCGCTCAGCGCTCGCAACGCTCGGCGGCACGCTCGCCGACATCGAGGGGGTGGCCGAGGCATATTCGGTCACCGGCGACTGGGACTTCGTCGCGATCCTGCGGCTGCGCGAGCACGACGAGCTTGCGCATATCGTCACCGGACGGCTCTCACAGCTCGACGGGGTCATCCGAACCACGACGATGGTCGCGTTCGAGGCCTATTCGCGGCATGACCTCGAGGCCTTGTTCTCAGTCGGCCAGTAGCGGGGGGCGGGTGGTCCCGTCCGCCCCCCCAGCGTTACGGCTTGCGCGTGGCGGCACCGCTGGAGCGCTGTCCCCGCTTCGCCGCTGCGTGCGCGAGCGCCGCGTCGAACGCGTCCGCCATTGCGTCGTAGGTGAACCCGCTGAGGGCGGCGCGGCC
>Ga0302326_10001651_pt1 | contig 56216 bp, 50 predicted proteins | sample Palsa_T0_3_FD_202264 | JGI IMG/M metagenome (GOLD analysis project Ga0302326, IMG submission 202264) | Peat permafrost microbial communities from Stordalen Mire near Abisko, Sweden - Palsa_T0_3 | ecosystem: Environmental > Terrestrial > Soil > Palsa > Peat permafrost | place: Sweden: Abisko...
CGACCGTCTCGACACCCGGGAGAGCGCGCAGATGTTCGGCTACCTGGTCCCACAAGACGGGCGGCTGCGGACGTTGAGCGACCGTTTCGAGAGCGAGAAGCCGTTCGGCGGAAAAGCCGGTAGGCTGATTCGACAGTTTGTCGAAGGTAGCCACAAACAGGCCGGCGACGAAACACACGAGAAAACAGAAGGCAACCTGTACCGCGATCAGCGCATGCATCAGGCGGCGCCGCGAGTGCGGATCTTCCCCGCCTTTGAGCGCGCTCGCAGGCTTGACCACGGAGGCGCGCAGAGCGGGAGCGAGGCCAAACAGTAATGTCACGCCCAAAGCCAGCGCCATGGCGAATCCCAGCACCCGCCAGTCCGCCGGGAGAAACAAGCGTGCCGGGTTATCCGGCGGATTGATCCGGCTTAGCACGAACGGCGCCGACCACCACGCGAACAACCCGCCAATGGCGGCCGCCAGGAATGCCAGCATGGCGCTTTCGACCATCACCAGTTGCACCAGCCGCCAGCGCCCTGCGCCGATCGAGACGCGCAGCGCCATTTCGCGCGCACGCGCCGAGGCTTGGGCCGTCATCATGTTGGCGACGTTGGCGCAGGCGATCATCAGCACCAGCGCCACCAACACACCCAGAGCCGCGAGCGCACGTCGGAAGTCTTTCTGCATATCGGACACGCCGGCCGCGGCAGGCTCCAGCAGCAGCCTCTGTTTGAGGAATTCATCGATCACCCGTTTGGGCCTTCCTCTGAATCCTTTCGCCCTCTCCTCCTGGACTGCTTGAAACGGTGCATACAGCCGCTCGCGAACAGGTTCAGCGGCAACGCCCGGCTTCAGCCGCACAAACGTACGGAACCAACTCCAGTCTGAATGGGTGACTCCGGCGTGCATCATCGTGGGAAAGAAGATGTCGATCCCGATGCCGGGTTCGGTGCCGGTGAAGGGCGCCGGGGCGACGCCGACGATTTCGAACGAGTCATTGCCGATACGGAATTTTCGCCCGATCACTTTTGGGTCTTTTCCAAAGCGGCGCGACCAGTAATCGTGGGACAGCACAGCCACCGGATGCGCGCCGGGTGCGAGATCGTCGTTTTCGGTAAACAGGCGCCCCAGGGCAGGCTTGAGTCCGAAGGAGTCAAACATCCAGCCTGACACGTATTGCCGGTACGCTTTCTCCATCTCCTCGTCCGAACCGTAGGTAAGATCCGTGCGGTCAGCATACGAGACCGCGATCAACTCGGCTAGATCCTTCACCACTGCGCGCAACTGGCGGAACAACGGATACTCCGAGCTCTCGCTGATTCTGAAGTTGCCGGCCGGATCCATTCCTTGGCGAGCGAGAACGTACAGCCGGTCGGGCTCGGCCACCGGCAAAGGCCGCAGCAGCAGCGCGTCGATGAGCCGGAAGGCCGAGGTACACGCTCCGATCGCCAGAGCCAGCGACAGGATCGCCGCGGCGGAAGTCACCGTATTCTTCCTGAGCTGCCGCCAGCCGAAGACGGCGTCAGCGCGCAGCGCATCGAGCCAGGCGACTAGCCGGAGGTCCCGGCTCTCTTCCCGCCGCCGCAACGCGGAGCCGAAAGCTCTCCGCGCTTCGATGGGATCGCGGCCCTGCCCGATGGCTTCATCGATGTGCGACTGGAGCTCTTCGTCGATCTCGCCGTTCAAACGATCGGCGCGAAGCACATTTGCCATGCGCGACCATAACGACATACTAAGACCTCTTATTATATAGACGTCTGAGTGTTTAAACGGTTACCGCCCGCCCGCCCCCACGCAGCAGACGCCGGCCACAATCAGAAGCAGCCCGATCAGTTTTTGGCGGGTGAACGGCTCTTTGAAGAAGATGCGCGACCAGATCAAGGTCCAGATGTAGCTTACCGCCACCATGGGGTAGAGCACCGAAAGCTCTCCAGGCGGGCGGAGGCCCAGCACGAAGAAATAGGAAGAGATCAGAAACAGCGCCACGCCTGTCGCCAGCCGCCAGTTGAACAGGTGCAGCCAGCCGCGGCGCAGCTCCTGGGCGCCGTACTTGAGGAAGGCCGCCCCGATGGAGCCGAAGATCGAGGCTACCAGCACCAACAGCATGTGGCTGACCGGCGTCTTCAACGGCGCCCGCCTTTGCCCAGCACCACCACGCCGGACATGATCAGGGCGATGCCCAGCAGTTTCCACTGGTTGATCTGGTCGTGAAAGATCAGGAAGGAAAGCACGGTCACCCATACATAGGTAAGCGCGATCACTGGATAGAGCAGAGACAACTCGCCATCCTTCAGGGCGATCACCAGCAGCACCGTAGAGATTCCGTAGAGGCAGTACCCGCCCATAAGCCAGAGATTGGTGATCATGCCGAGCAGGCCGGGCGCCATATGGTTGGCCCCGGTCTTCATCAATACCTGGGCGCCCGCGCCTAAAATTGTGCAGCAAAACACCAGCGCCACCGGCTGGCGGCGCGCGGGTTGGTCGGAGGCCCGCGGGGGATCGGCGATAGTAGCGCTCAAACTGACTCCGTTTCCCACAGAATATCAGGCTTTCCGCTACAATAGTTATCTGTGGGGCAAAAGAAAGCAACAACGATCGTAGACGAGCAGGCGGCTGCTTCCGGGGTAGTGAAGGCAGATCCGCCGCGCGGTTTCGTGGCCGAGTGGACCGTCACCATCATCCTGCTCCTGTTCGGTACCACCACATTGGTGCAGGCTTTTGTGATTCCGACCGGCTCCATGGAAGATACGCTGCTGATCGGCGACCACCTGCTGGTGGATAAGCTGGCATACGCGCCGCCGGGACCGATCTCCAAATACATCTTGCCGTACGAAGACGTGAAGCGCGGCGATATCATCGTCTTCCGCTATCCCGTGGATATCCGGCAGACATTCGTGAAGCGGTGCATGGGTGTTCCGGGCGATCACATCAGGCTGGTGAACAAAGAGGTGTACCTGAACGGCAAGAAGCTGGACGAGCCGTACGTCTATCATAAGACCACCTACATCAACTCTTACCGCGACAACTTTCCGAGCGATCCCGACGTGCCCATAAGCGAATTGGGAACCGACATGCTTGAGCGCCATGTGCAGAAGGGCGAAGTGGTGGTGCCGCCTGACAGTTATTTCGCGATGGGCGACAACCGGGATTTTTCGCTGGACAGCCGCTATTGGGGATTCGTGCCGCGCGAGAACATCATCGGCAAGCCGCTGATCATTTATTGGTCCTATGATGCGCCTACCGAGGCGCTGTCGAACCCTACCATCGGCATCGATCACCTGGTGGACCTCGCGGAGCACTTCTTTACCAAGACGCGCTGGCGCCGCACGCTGAAGCTGATCCACGGATACCCAGTGCAATAGAAGCGCGGTTATTCGGATATGCCGAGCCCGCACTACTATGGCCTGATCCTGGCGGGCGGGCGCGGCACGCGCTTCTGGCCGCGCAGCCGGCGCCGTTCCGCCAAGCAAGTCCTCAATGTGGTGGGGGCCCGCTCGCTGATCCAGAACACCGTTGACCGCCTGGTCCCGTTGATCCCTCCGGAGCGCCTGTGGGTGCTCACCAACGACCACCTGCGCGAGGAGATTGCGCGGCAGCTTCCCGAGATTCCGGCCCGGCAGATTCTGGCGGAGCCCGCGCAGCGTAACACGGCGCCAGCCATCGGCCTCGCGGCGCACATCCTGCAATCCATCGATCCGGACGCGGTGATGGGGGTTTTCCCCGCCGACCACATCATTGCGCGGGAGGGACGCTATCGGCAACTGGTGCGCGGCGCTTTCCGGTGCGCGGAGGGCGGGCGGATCGCTGTGCTGGGCATCTTGCCGCGCTGGCCGGAAACCGGCTATGGCTACATCGAGTTTCCCCGCGGCGTGGAGCTTGGCGCAAAGCCCGTTCCTATTCGCCAGTTCCGCGAGAAGCCGGATGCCGCCACCGCGCGGCGTTACGTGGCTTCCGGCCGGTTCTTCTGGAATGCCGGCATGTTCTTCTGGCGCGCCAGCGTGCTGCTCGAGGAATTGCGCAAGCACCAGCCGCGCACGGCCAGCATTCTGGCTTCGCTGCCGGCCTTTGCGGATCGCCGGTTTCGGGCGAGGCTGCGCGAGGCGTTCCCCCTTTGCGAGGATATCTCGATCGACTACGCGGTGCTGGAGAAAGCGCGCAACGTGGACGGCATCGCATGCAGCGAGATCGGCTGGAACGATGTGGGAAGCTGGAACGCGGTGTTCGAGTTGCTGCCGCGGGACGCCGACGGCAACGCGCTCCCCGAGAACACCATTTCCCGGGGAAGCGCGGGCAACTACGTACATGCCGGCGGAAAGATGGTGGCGCTGCTGGGCGTCTCGAACCTGATCGTCATCGACACTCCCGATGCGCTGTTGGTGGCGCATCGGGATAGCGCCCAGCAAGTGGGCGACATCGTCAGAATCCTCGAGCGGCAAAAGCGCGACGATTTGCTATAGGGCGCAGCCTACTGATCGGAGTCGTCTTCGGGCAGCATGGGATCCTGCGCCGCCGTATCGGAGGCCGTACCCGACAAGCCCAGAACTGTCGTGGACCCAAAGAACGTGTATTGAAGTTTGCTGCCTGTGCCAGTGGTGCTGGTGGCGGCGGTCAGGGTTTGGGGCGACGGTTTGAAGAGCGTCGGATGGTCCAGCACCCTAGCCGGGAAACTTTCGTGCTTCAAGTCGATGGTGCCCACTACCGACACGGTGAGCTTGTCGACTTTAATGCTGGCACTCAGGACCAGGACGTCCGGGCCGCTTGCCGGAAGCGTGATCTTCATCGACGACGCCGAAGTGGTGGTGTAGGTAGTGGTGTCGAAGGTAAGCGTAATAGCGCCCGGCTGCAGGGTGTAGGTAGCTGAAGTAGAAGTGGTCTTGGTGGGCGACAACGACTCGCTCACCATTACAGTGACAACGCCGCTCTGACCGCTGAGCGCCAGGGGATCCGATCCGGACAAAATAGCGCCGATCGTGCCGCTGATGGTGGCGGTGATCGTGGTATCCGGAGTGGGTTGTGCCAAAAGCGGGCAAAGGCCCAAAACAAGAGCAGTTGAAAACGACAGCAAGCGTCCTATGTACATCGATCTTTCTCCTTGATGTTATCTATTAATGATGCGATCTACGAGTGTATGTCTTAACGCTTTTAATAGCAAGCGCTTATCCCGGTCAAGCCCGCGTTATCCCGGGTGATGGGCAGATGGCGCGCGCGGCGATAGCCGCTACCTCTCCACCCCAGGAGCAGGAAAGGAATAAACCGAGGCTGGCCGCTTCTTTAAGAGGCCGCGGAGAGCCTGTTACCAGGTCGAGTCCGCAATCCGCGCAGGCCTGGCGATGACGGGCAATGGCGGGCACGAAAGCCTGCCGCGCGCATAACAGCCCCAACCCCAATTCCACGGCCGCGGTGCCCGCCCCCATGTAACCGGTCAGGCTTTTCAGAGCGGTGACCGGAGCGCGGTTTCCCACGATGGAGTCGAGGGCGGCGGCTTCCGCGCGGTCCTCCAGGGCCGTGCCGAGGCCGGCTGCCACTACAAAATCCGGCGGTTCGTTTTGAATAGCCTGATGCGCGGCCCGGCAGAGGGCCTCCGTGGAGCAAGCCGGGCGCCAATGCCCGATTGCGCTCATGCCGGCGGCCGCGCCGTGGAACTCGCCCAGAGCGGTTGCTCCGCGAGCTTCGGCGTGTTCCCATCGTTCCAGCACCAGGAAGCCCGCCCCTTCGCCCAGCACCAGCCCATCCGCCTGGCCGTCCATGGGACGGTAAGCCTCCGCCGGATCGGCGTGGGACAGCAGGCCCGCCTGTTCGTAGGCCAGAAAATTGCCTGCGGTCGCAAGCGAGTCATACCCACCGGCCACCGACACGTCGCAGCGGCCCTCCACCAGATCCAGATATGCGGCATTCAAAGCCAGCGCCGAAGCAGTGTCTTTTTGCGTGAAGTTGCCATTCGGTCCGCGAATGCCGAATTCGGTCGAGAGCAGAGCCAGCCCGCCATTCGCCAGCGTTCGCAGGCAGATGTAGCGATCGATCAGGTGGGAAGGAAGACCGCCCAGATACTTGTAATCCATTTCGCGGCCGGCGTCCCAGGCCATGATCAGCGAGGGAAAGAAATGGTCGTATTCGACGCCGGTCTGGCCGGACCCCACCTGGATGCCCACGCGCGTGGCATCCATCTTTCCGGGGTCGAGACCGCTCTGATCGATCGCTTCCCGCGCCGCCCGCATGGCGAACTGCACGGCGCGGCTCATGAACTTGAAGTTTTTGGGAAAGCGCAGGAAGGATTCCAGCTCAAAATCCGGCACCGCTGCCATGGCCGTAGCCGGGTGCCCCTCGACATCGATCGCGCGGGCTGGCCCAATCGCGGATTCGCCCCGGCAACTGCGAGCCACGTTTTCCGCGGCGGAGAGTCCGAGCGGCGTCACCAGACCAACGCCTGTGATGGCTACGCGCTGCATGCGCTTGAGACAGAAAAAGGGCTCCGCATTAGCGGAGCCCTAGCGATTCGACAGGAGATTTTTCCGACAGACTCGAAGCTAGTTCTTGCCAACCCGTCGGCGCAGCAAGCCCAAGCCAAGCAGACCGGAACCGAGCAGCACCAGGCTGACCGGCTCGGGAATGGAACTGACTTCAAAGCTCTGGTCCAGCTCGCTCAACTGTCCACTACCGGCTGGGGTACCGGCGCCCGTCTCGATATCTTTGTAGATATAGATGGGGCTTGTGCTAGCGAACGGCAGCGAGAACACCGGCGCGTTCGGATCGTTGCTGAAGTCCGATACGCTTCCGAGCTGAGTACCCGGGCAAAGGAAAGCCGACGGCCCGCTCGTCGGGATCGGCGTAGAACATGCTCTCTCCGTGACCGTCGCGTCGGTGCCGCCGAGCGACAGATCGAGCTGCGTGACGCCGCCCACCACTTCGAACAAAAAGCCCTCATCCTGCCCGCTCCCCAAATTGGGGTTGAGGTTCAAGGAGACATCGCCCGTCACCGAATCGTACGTAGAGGTATTGATATCGACGCTACCAATCGCGTCGCCATTGGGGTTGACCACCTCGAAATTGCTGAACGTCAATTGGCCGCACGAGTACGTGAAACTGCTGGGGTCCCCGACAGTGACAGTCCCATTTCCCGCAGCGCAGGTAATCGGGCTTGCGCTCACCGCCGTTAACGAGAGTAGGGCAAGTGTTAAAACTACCAGAAAAGTCTTCATCGCGTTTTCCTCCGAAATCGCTTCAAGATTTTCGTCAAAGCCTTCCGCCTCGTAACCAAAGTTGAAAAGGCTCCTGTCGAAATCAATTTGAAGAATACAGCAGTCCTTTCGGAAATGCAAGACGTATGTACTGGGTCCTAAGCGCTTTCGGGGGAAGTGTGCAGGGGTTTATACCCTGATTTCGGGCTCGCGTTGCGATATTTTTGCAGTACTGATTCCAAGCTTTAATCAACCACACAAGCGGTGGGGTTCAAGCTTCAGACGGATACCATATATTGTGTAGGATGAAAATCAAAAAGTTAGGTATCGGCCAGTACCAAGGGGCGATAGCCATTTGTTATAAAAGATACGCAGAATCGGTTTGAAGTCTAATCCGGTCCTCATGTTAGCGGCCGACGTAGCGCGATGCCCAGTTCTTTCAACTGCCGCTCGGGGACGGTCGAAGGGGCGTCGCACATCAGGTCCGTAGCGCGGGCGGTTTTGGGGAACGGGATGACGTCGCGGATGGACGTCTCGCCGGCCAGGATCATCACCAGTCGGTCGAGCCCGAGGGCGATACCGCCGTGCGGCGGCGCGCCGTATTCGAGAGCTTCCAACAGGAAACCGAAGCGCCGGCGGGCCTCCTCTTCACTGAAGCCGAGCGCGGCGAAGACCTTAGACTGCACGTCGCGCCGGTGAATACGGATGGAGCCCGAGCCCAGCTCAGTGCCGTTCAGCACCAGATCGTAGGACTTGGCACGGCAGCGGGCCGGATCGCCGGTGAGCTTGTCGAGGTCGTCGTCGTGCACCGAGGTGAAGGGATGGTGCGCGGCGTTCCAGCGGCGCTCTCCTTCATCCCACTCGAACATGGGGAAGTCCATAACCCAGAGGAACTGAAAATTGCGCGGATCGAGCAGCTTGTGGCGGTCGTTGTACTTCTGAGCGGCGTAGAGACGCAACTGTCCGCAGGCCTGCAATACGGTTTCCTCGGGGCGCTGGCCCTGGGGCTCGCCGGCCCAGGCGGCCAGCACCAGCAGGTCGTCCTCGGCGGCCGCGGTCAATGCGCGGACACGCGCCATGGGGTCGGGGTGGTCGCGTTCGAGCCGCCTGGGGTCGTCATAGACGCGCAGGCCGCGCTCCAGGCCGTAGGCTTTCAGCTCATCGCGCTCGCGGCGGGTGAGCGCGCCGGTATGGGGAATGTGGATGGCGACCAGCGGCAACCCAGGCGCGCCGAGGCTGCCTTCGGGGAAAAGGCTCTCGACCGGATGCATGGGCGGGATGCGCCGGTCGGGCTTATCCACGCCATAGCCGCGCATGGCTTCGGCATAGGTCAGACGGGCGAAGGGGGTTTCCACCTGGAATCCGGCTACCTGGCAGATGCGCTGGACCAGAGGCTCGATCACTTCGAGGATGCGCTCTTCCTGGGGGAAGGACATTTCCAGATCGATTTGCGTGAACTCGGGCTGGCGGTCGGCGCGCAGATCCTCGTCGCGGAAGCAGCGCACGATCTGGAAGTATTTATCGAAGCCGCTGACCATGAGCAGTTGTTTGAAGATCTGCGGCGATTGCGGCAGCGCGTAGAAGCTGCCGGGCTGCACGCGGCTCGGCACCAGGTAATCGCGCGCGCCCTCCGGCGTCGAGCGGGTCATGAAGGGCGTCTCGATTTCGAGGAAGCCTTGCGCATTGAGGAATTCGCGCGCGGCGAAGGAGATTTGCGAGCGCAGGATAATGTTGCGCTGCATGTGCGGGCGGCGCAGATCGATGTAGCGGTATTTCAGCCGAACGTCTTCGCTGACGTCCACGGTCTCTTCCATGGGAAAAGGCGGAGTACGGGATTCGTTGAGGACCCAGATCTTTTCCGCAACCAGCTCGACTTCGCCCGTTTCGAGGCTGGGATTGACGGTGTCCGGACTGCGCAGCGCAACCTGGCCTTCGACGGCAATCACATACTCGGGGCGCACCTGCTCGGCCTTGCGATAGACGGCCTCGCCGACTCCGGCGTGGAAGACGATCTGGGTGACGCCGTACCGGTCGCGCAGGTGAATGAAGATCACGCCGCCCAGATCGCGATGGCGGTGAACCCAGCCCATCAGCACGGCCCGCGAGCCCGCGTCCGATGCGCGCAACTGGCCGCAGGCGTGGGTACGCCGCAAATCGCCGAGAAAATCGAGTGCAGTTTCCATGAACAGATTCTGGGGATGAAAACGATGCTAACATGCGGCGATACAATTCTGTTATGCATCGAGCCGTTCTCGTAATGCTGGTAGCGGCGGGCCTGTGGGCTCAGAAACAGCCCTTCGACGCACAGGCGCTGCTGGACCTGGCGCGCATCGGCGATCCACAGGTTTCGCCGGATGGGCGCATGGTAGCTTTCACGGTGCAGAGAATCGATGTTCCCAATAACAAGCGCATCACCCAGATCTTCGTAGTGCCGATGGCGGGCGGCACGGCGCAGCAAATTACGCAGAGCGGAGAGGACAACGAACGGCCCCGCTGGCTGCCCGATGCAAAGCGCATCGCGTTTATCTCGGATCGCGCGGGAACGTCGCAGGTCTGGGTAATGGATGCGGACGGCGCTAATGCCAGGCAGATCACCAATCTGGCGACCGAAGCAGGCGGTGCGCTAATTTCGCCGGACGGAAAAAACCTGGTGTTCACGAGCGACGTATTTCCGCCATGCGGCGCCGACAATTCCTGCAATCAGAAGGAGCTGGACAACGAGAAGAATGGGAAAGTGAAAGCCCGCATTTATACAGAGCTGCTATACCGGCATTGGAACCACTGGGGCACCGCGCGGCGGAGCCATCTGATGACCGTTGGACTAGCGGGCGGCGACGTAAAAGATTTGACTCCCGGCACGCGCGACGTGCCGCCGTTTTCGCTCGGCGGGGGCGATGACTATGCCATCTCGCCGGATGGCAGCGAGGTCTGCTATGTGATGAACGCTGACCCGACGCCCGCCACCAGCACCAACGCGGATCTCTATGTAGTGTCGATGGCCGGCGGGCCCGCGCGCCAGATCACCACGAATCCAGGAGCAGACAGCACGCCGTTGTATTCGCCGGACGGCAAGTATCTGGCCTGGCGCGCGCAGGTCAGGCCGGGTTACGAGAGCGACCGCTGGCGGCTGTGGGTAATGGAGCGCCTCACGGGGAGGGTGGCGGACCTGAGCGAGAACATGGATCGCTGGGTGAACGGCTTCGTCTGGTCGCCGGATTCCGCGAACCTGTTCTACACTTCGGAGGACCGGGGCCGGCAGTCGATCCTGTTCAAGTCCGTGAGAGGCGGCGAAGCGCACCTGGCTCTCAGCGGCGACAACCACCTGGACGAGATGCAATTCACGCCGGACGGCAAGACACTGGTTTATACGCAGCAGAGCGGCGCCCAGCCTGCCGGGATTTACCGCGCATCTTCGAGCGGCGGAGTGGCGCAGGCGCTAACGCACCTCAACGACGATGCGCTCAGCTCCCGCCAAATGACGCCGCTCGAGGAGTTCTGGGTGGATGGCGCGGATGGCGCGCGGGTGCAGAGCTTCGTGGTCAAGCCGTACGGTTTTCAGGAAGGCCGAAAGTATCCTGTGCTGATGCTGCTTCATGGCGGCCCGCAGGGTGCGTGGGGGCATAGCTGGACGTATCGCTGGAACGCGCAGGTATTTGCCGCGGCGGGATACGTAGTGGTGATGCCGAATCCGCGCGGATCGACCGGCTACGGCCAGAAGTTCATCGACGAGATCAACGGCGACTGGGGCGGCCGCGCATTCGACGATATCATGGCGGTGGCCGACCACGTGGTGACCAAAATGGCCTACGCCGATGGCAGCCGCATGGCCGCCGCGGGAGGCTCCTATGGCGGCTACATGATCGACTGGATTCTGGGCCATACGCAGCGCTTCAAGGCGCTGGTGACGCACGATGGCGTGTACGATCTGCGCAGCGAGTTCGGCGAGACCGAGGAGCTGTGGTTCCCGCTCTGGGAATTCGGCGGAACGCCCTGGGATAACCCCGAGACGTACGGGCGCTGGTCGCCCAGCCTGTTCGCCAAGGAGTTCCACACTCCCACACTGGTGATCCACGGCGAGTTGGACTACCGCGTGCCGGTGGGTCAGGGGCTGCAACTGTTCACCGCGCTGCAATTGCAAAAGACGCCCTCGAAGCTACTGCTGTTTCCGGACGAGGGGCACTGGGTGTTGAAGCCCCAGAACAGCCTGCTCTGGTACAAGACGTTCATCGATTGGATCGATTCCTGGACGAAAAAGTGAAACTACTCATTGCCGCGCTGGTCGCGGTGTTCGTGATTGGGGCGGTAGTGACGCTGGCGGCGCTATCCGCTACGCCGGCGATCGCGGTCGACCCTCCGGTGAAGGCGATCGGCGCCAGCACGCCGGTTCAAGTGGAAGTGACGGACCCGTACGGGCTCCGCCGGCTGACTGCGCTGGTGGAGCAGAATGGCGCGCGGTACACGGTCTTCGACCAGCACCGTCCGGCGCACAGATTCTGGTTCATGCGCCTGCGCGAAGCGCCCCGCTCGACCGGCTTCCGCGCGGGCAAGCAGCAGGCGCCGGCTTTGCGCGTGGGGAAAGCGACCCTGGTGATCGAGGCGCAGTCCAACGATTTTCTGGGCCGCACGGTTACGGCGAGCTTCGACGTTAACGTGGTGCTGGAGCCGCCGCGCCTGATAGTGGACGAGGCGCAACATTACATCAATCAGGGTGGAGCCGAGTTGGTGACATTCACCGTTACGGGTGACTGGAGCGAGGCCGGCGTGAAGGCCGGCGGCTACACCTTTCGCAGCTTTCCGCTGCCGGGCCAGCCGGCCAACGAGCGCTTCTCGCTGTTCGGTTTCCCGTGGGACTTGCCCGCCGATACGGTGCCGCACGTCTATGCGCGCAACGCGGCGGGCACGGAAGTCACCGGCCGGTTCTGGTTCAAGATTTTCCCCAAGCCGTTCCGCAAACGCGACCTGGAAATTACGGACGCGTTCCTGGACAGGGTGGTGAATCAGATCGATCCGGGAGGGTCGGGCGACCTGCTCACGCGCTTTCTGCGAATCAACCGCGACCTGCGCAAACAAAACAACCAGACCCTATCCGATCTGCGCCTGAAGACCGCCGAGCGCGTCTTGTGGAACGGGGCGTTTTCGCAGCTTGCCAATTCTCAGGTGGAGTCGCACTTTGCCGATGTCCGCAGCTACATCTATAAGGGGAAAAAGGTGGATCAGCAGGTGCATCTGGGGTACGACCTGGCCGTGACCCAGCATGTGCCGGTGGTGGCGGCCAACGACGGCCGCGTGGTGTGGGCCGCGGATCTGGGCATCTACGGGAATTGCATCGTGGTGGATCACGGCTACGGGCTGCAATCCATATACGGGCATCTCAGCCGGATCGACGTGAAGCCCGGCGATATGGTCAAGAAAGGCCAGGCCATGGGGCACAGCGGCTCGACCGGCCTGGCCGGCGGCGATCATCTGCACTTCAGCATGCAAGTGGACGGCGTGCAGATCAATCCGGTGGAATGGTTCGACGCACATTGGATTCACGACCGGATACTGAGCAAGCTACAATCAAAACCATGAGCTCCACTACGCTACTCACTCTGGAACAGTTCGAGCAATTGCCGGAAGACGGCGTGCGATACGAGCTGAAAGATGGAGAACTGGTTAGAATGCCGATCGCGAAGTACGGGCACGAGAGAACCAAGTGGAGAATCTCACGCTGCTTGACTATTTATACGGCGCAGCACCCTATCGGAGAGGTCCACTCCGAAATGTCATTTGCGTTATCGCCATCGAGCGTGTGCATACCGGACGTCGCATTCCTGAACAACGAAGCGGCGGCCAAGGGCGATCTCGACCACATCTTCCGTGGTGCGCCGGACCTGGCCATCGAGGTGGTGTCCGAAAGCGAAAGCGCCCTGGACCTGCGGCAGAAAATCCAGGAATACCTGGACGCCGGTTCCAAGGCAGTTTGGGCGTTTTATCCCAAGTTGCGAGTCATCGCTGTCTACGACAGGACGGGCGTGAAGGAGTTGCGCTCGGATCAGATATTGGAAGGTCCGGATATCCTGCCCGGCTTCCAGGCGAGAGTGGATGAATTCTTCGCATAGGACTGCACGATTCTAGTGTTCCGGACCTATACCACCGGCTCGGCGGATCCTTGGCCGGTGGCCATCTTTGTTCGCAAGAAGCCGCCCAGAATCGGATCCCGCGCCAAACGCTCGGCCCGTCGCCTTTGGGCCTTTTCCTCGCCCAATTCGGCAACCTCGCGCAGAAGTCGCTCTTGAATCTCGGCCTTCATCTCGACACAGTCGAATTTCTTTTCAGGTTTCACGGCGTCACAACCTCTCGCGGTGAGTAGATTCTGGGACTCCGGTCGACACGCAGGAGTTTCTTCACAATTGCAATTATGGCTCAAGGCGGCTTGCACTTTCTGTGCAAAGCCTAAATCCTTACGACCCAGCTTGTATGTTTTTTACGTGTATGGAATCATCGGAATCCAAGCTTCCCGTGATCGTCACCTTCTGACCAGCGAAGCTCCCCGCCTTCTTCTGATTATCCAATTGATAGGCGCGCTTGGCCGCTGGATCGTAAAGCGCATATTTGCCGCCGCTCTTCACGCACGCGATCGTACATTCCTTGGCGTTCGTGGCGCCTTCCCCCTTCATCATGTTGTCATGCGAGGCCATCTGCGCACACTGGCTATCCATGATCTCGCCGGTAAAAGTGCGATCGGCGGCCCGAACATCGCCGAGTCCGGCGCCGACACAGAGTACGGTGATGAATAACGACTTTTTCATGTCTATCCTCAATCTCATCTTAAATCTGCACCTGCTCCGGAAGTATCGCCGGAATGTAAAACTATTGTGAAAGGAGTCGCGAGACTGAAACCATCGTCCGCCGTCTAAGCACCATGCTAATCACGCTGATAGAGGATCTTAGCTATGGATTCCGCCGTCTGCGTCAGTCGCCCGGGTTTGCTTTTGTCTGCGTGCTGACCCTGGCGCTGGGCATCGGGGCCAACACCGCCATATTCACCCTGGTTGACGCAGTGATGCTCAAATCCTTGCCGGTCAAGAACCCCAGGGAACTCTATCGCCTCGGGAACACCGGCAATTGCTGCGAGATCGGTAGCATGCAGGATAACTGGGACGTCTTCTCTTATCCCCTATATCAGCAGTTTCGCGATCGCACGCCAGAGTTCAGCGAGATGGCCGCCTTCCAGAGCGGGTCGGCAGAGTTGAGCGTACGCCGCAGCGGCGCAAATGGACCGGGCGAGCCGTTTGCCGGCGAGTTCGTCTCGGGCAATTATTTCTCAACGTTTGGAATAAGCGCCTTCGCGGGGCGCTCGATCGAGCCCGCGGACGACCAGCCCAACGCCGCGCCGGTGGCCATGATGAGCTTTCGCGCCTGGCAGCAGCACTTTGGCCTCGATCCTTCGGTAATCGGCGCCGCTTTCACCATCAACCAGATGCCGTACAAAGTTGCCGGCATCGCTCCGCCGGGCTTCTTCGGCGACCGTTTGCGCTCCGATCCGCCGGATTTCTGGCTGCCCTTAGCCACCGAGCCGGTGCTCAATGGGCAAAATTCGATACTACACGGCGCCGGACTTCACTGGCTGTACATCGTCGGCCGGCTCAAACCGAGGGCCCACCCGGCCAGCATCCAGCCGGAAGTTACCGCCGGGCTGCAACAGTTCCTCCGAAACCAGCCGGACGTCACACCCCAGGACCGCGCCAAGATTGGCAAGCAACAGATCCGTATCGCGCAGGCCGGCGGCGGCGTGAACTCTCTACAAGGCGAGACCGCCGCGGGTCTCCGCCTGCTCACGGTCATCTCCGCCCTGGTGCTGCTCATCGCCTGCGCCAACATAGCCAATCTGCTGCTGGCACGCGGCGCAGCCATGCGCTCGGAGACGGCCATACGGGTTGCCCTGGGCGCCCCGCGTCACAGGCTCCTGCGCCAGGTCCTGACCGAAAGTGTCCTGTTGGCAATTCTCGGCGGCCTGGGCGGTCTGGCTATCGCGTTTGCCGGCACGCGCACCATCCTGCTGGTCTTCTTCCGCGGGGCTCGCTATGTTCCCATCAGTCCCGCGCCGTCGCTAGCCGTGCTCGGCTTCGCCTTTCTGCTGTCGCTCGCGACCGGTATCGTCTTCGGCCTGGCGCCTGCCTGGATCAATGCGCACTCGGACCCCGCCGAGGCCCTGCGCGGAGCCGGCCGGTCCACGCGAGACCGCTCCTCACTGCCGCAGAGATCTCTGGTGGTCCTGCAGGTGGCGCTCTCCGTCATTCTATTGATCGGCGCCGGCCTGCTCACCCAGACTCTTCGCAATCTCGAAGACCAGCGCTTCGGCTTCGAAACGCAAGGCCGCCTGGTCGTGAGAGTCAATCCCGCCCTCGCCGGTTACAAACCCGAGAAACTGTATGGCCTTTACCAGCAGCTCGATCAGCGCCTTTCGCAAATCCCCGGCGTGATCAGCGCCAGCTACTCGATCTACAGCCCCATGAGAGACGACAACTGGTCGCTCTACATTCAGGTCGCAGGCCATCCGCCGGATGAACAGATCGAAGCTTCCTACGATCGCATCGGCCCGCATTACTTCGAAACCATTGGCACACGCCTGCTGCGGGGCCGCACTATCGGCGTCGAAGATACACCCACCTCGCGTCAGGTCGCGGTGGTGAATGAAACCTTCGCCCGCAAATTTTTCCCTAAGACAAATCCGCTCGGCCGGCATTTCGGCATCGGGGACCCGAGCCACAGCGGAGACTTTGAGATCGTGGGCGTGGTGGAAGACGCCAAGTATCAGGATCCGCGCGGGCCGGCTTATCCGACCTTCTTCCTGCCGTTCCTGCAAGTGTCGAAGGATCCCAAGCTGGCCTTCATGATCGGTTCCCACTACATTGGAGATATCGAGCTGCGCGTGGCGGGAAAGCCGGAGAGACTGAACACCGCGGTGCGAGAGACCCTGGCCGGCATCGATCCGAATCTCACGGTTCTCGATCTGATGAGCCTCGGCGAGCAGCTCACGCGCAATTTCAATCAGGACACGTTAGTCGCGCGTCTCACCGAGCTGTTCGGCCTGCTGGCTTTGGTCCTGGCCTGCGTGGGACTCTACGGCGTCACGGCCCATGCTGTGGCTCGCCGTACCGGCGAAATTGGCATCCGCATGGCATTGGGCGCCGACCGCCCCAATATCGTAGGCCTGGTGTTACGAGGAGCGCTCCTACAGCTCGGCGCGGGTTTGGCGATCGGCATACCGGTGGCGCTGGCCGGCGGCCGGCTGCTGGCCAACCAGCTCTATGGCGTCAAGAGCCATGACCCCTTGATTCTGACCCTGGCTGCCGCTGTTCTGTCGGCCTGTGCCGTGGTGGCTGGATTTGTTCCGGCCCGGCGCGCGGCTTCCATCGATCCTATGCAGGCGCTCCGGACGGAATAGCAAGCATCGGCGCAGTAGATGTGCGATGATATCTCGACGCCTTGCTTCCGAAGCCGGGCACTGACCCTGCAATTCGGAGGCAATATGCTAACGCTTCGGCACACGCTCACCACTGGCGGAACGCTGGTGACCGCGTTCTTGATCTTCAACGGATATATCGCGGCTCAGTCGCCTCCCCGGGCGCTGACCACGCTCTACAGCTTTATGGGCGGCAGCGACGGATATATTCCCGCAGCCGTGGCGGTCAGCAGCGGGCCCAGCGGGAACCCTATTCTCTACGGCGTGAGCAACGGAGGAACTTCGAATTTTGGCACGGTGTTCTCCCTCGCGCAGCAGGCCGCTCCGGTGGGCACGTGGAACAAAACCGTGCTTTACAATTTCACCGGCGGTACGAGTGACGGGATCGGTCCCAACGCTGTGGCGGTCGGCGGTGGCGGAGTTGTGTATGGAACGACCAGCGGAGGCGGAGCTAACCGCGCGGGCATCGTCTTTTCGTTAACCCCACCCGCGGCCGCCGGCGATGCTTGGACCGAGACTGTGCTCTACAATTTCGCCGCCGGTTTGTCTCCAGCCCCTGGGTTGGCGATCGACAGCGCGCCCGGCGGGTTCCCCGTCCTCTACGGCACGACTTACAGGGGCGGAAGTTCGAACCTCGGCACGGTGTACTCGTTGGCCCCGGCTGCATCCCCTAGCACCGCGTGGACTCAGGCAGAGCTCTACAGTTTCAATGGCGCACCCGGCGACGGGGCCACTCCCTTGGCAGGTGTGGCGATTGGCAGTGGGCCCGGCGGGCGCCCCGTGCTCTACGGTACGACCGGCGCAGGCGGAGTTCACGGTGGTGGCACCGTGTTCTCGCTAACCCCGCCCACGGCCCGTGGCGGCCCTTGGAGCGAAACCGCGCTCGCGAACTTCGTCTATGGTGACAAGACCGTGTTCAGGCCTGCAGCGCCTGTGCTGATTGACGGCGGAGTGCTCTTCGGTACCCTGGAGTACGGAGGATACTCTAACTGTGCCGTATCGCCGACTCCAGCGGGCTGTGGCGGAATATACGCGGTGACACTGCCCGTGCCGCCAGGCGGTGCGACCGTCGATGTGCTGTACAAGTTCTCTCCAAGCGGCCCCGACACCGACGCGCAAAATCCCACGACAGGTATGGTGATGGGACTTGGTGGGATACTCTACGGCGTCACCTACCATGGCGGATATTCGAACCTCGGCGCGCTGTACTCATTCACTCCACCGACATCCCCCGGCGGCGCGTGGACCGAAGCATTAGTTCATAGCTTCTCCGAGGCTGGCGCCGCTGGCAACCTCCCTGGAGGTGTGGTGAGCGATCCCGGCAACGGAGTCATCTACGGCACCACCGGGTACGGCGGGGCTTCGAACTCCGGCACGGTCTTCTCCTACACACCGTAAGTGTTAGCGGATGGCCCGGATCACAGCGTCGGTGAACTCCGCCGTCCCGGCCGAGCCTCCCACGTCGCCCGTGAGATGACGGCCCTCGGCATACACCTTCTCGACTGCCGCCTGCAGCCCGCGCGCTGCGTCGCGCTCGCCGAGATGCGCGAGCATCAGCGCGGCGGATTGCATCAGCGCGGTGGGATTGGCCAGGCCCTTGCCGGCGATATCGGGCGCGGAGCCGTGGACCGCCTCGAAGATGGCGTGGTGTTCGCCGAGGTTCGCGCCGGGTACGATGCCGAGGCCGCCCACCAGGCCCGCGGCGAGATCCGAGACGATATCGCCGTAGAGATTCGGCAGCACCAGCAGGTCGAACGACTCGGGCCGCATGACCAATTGCATGCAGGCGTTATCCACGATTAATTCCGTATATCCGATCTCGGGGTATTCGGCGGCCACCACGCGGCAGCACTTCAGGAACAGCCCGTCGCTCAGCTTCATGATATTTGCCTTGTGTATGGCGGCAACCTTGCGGCGCTTCTCGCGGCGCGCGTACTCGAAGGCCGCGCGGGCGATCTTCATGGATGCCGTCTGAGTGATGATTTTGATGCTCTCGACCACGCCGGGAACCACTTCATGCTCGAGCCCCGAGTAAAGGTCCTCGGTATTTTCGCGAAAGATGCACAGGTCGATGGCCAGGTCGCTATAGCGCGTCCGCAGGCCCGGCAACATGCGCACCGGCCGAAAATTCACGTACAGCCCGAGCTTCTTGCGCAGCGCCACGTTGATGCTCTGATGGCCGCCGGCGATGGGCGTGGCAGTGGGGCCTTTGAGCCCCACGCGGGTACACTCGAGCGAAGCCAGCACATCGTCCGGCAGCAACTGTCCGGTCTCCGCCAGGGCCTTGGCGCCGGCTTCCACCCTCTCCCATTCGACTGCCACGCCGGTGGCCTCCACGGCGCGGACAGTGGCATCGGCGACCTCCGGGCCGATCCCGTCCCCTGGTATCAGGGTGATTTGGCGGGCCATTCTCGCTATTATACTGGCGGGAGGCAAAATGATTCCCGATTGGCGGCCGGAGCGGCAGCGCATGGTGGACCGGCAGCTTCGCAAGCGCGGCATCCGCGACGGGCGGGTGCTGGATGCGATGCTGGCGATTCCGCGCGAGGAGTTTGTGCCTTTGGAGTGCCGCGTGTGCAGCTACCGGGACGAGCCCCTGCAGATCGGATACCGGCAGACCATCTCACAGCCGTACATGATCGCCCTGATGGCCGAGCTGCTGGCATTGACCGGCGCCGAGACGGTACTCGACGTAGGCGGCGGCAGCGGGTATCACGCCGCGGTGCTAGGCATGCTGGCGGCGCGTGTGATCTCCATCGAGCTGATCCCGGCTTTAGCCCGGCAGGCGGAGCAAAACCTGCTGCGCACGGGGCGGGCGGGTAACATCAAAGTGGTTTGCGGGGACGGCTCGCAAGGCTGGCCCGAGGATGCGCCTTATGGTGGCATCTCGGTTGCAGCGGGCGCACCGGCAGTTCCGGCGGCATTGTTGGCGCAGCTCAACGATCCGGGCCGGCTGGTGATTCCGGTGGGCGCCATGGCCGATCAGGAGCTGCGAGTAATCGAGAAATCGGGCGGGCGGATGGACGAGCGCGTGGCGACGTTCTGCCGGTTTGTGCCCCTGCGCGGCGATGGAGGCTGGCGATAGTGACTATGCAACTGGAGCCGCCGCGCGGCATGCGCGACTTTTATCCGGAAGACCTCGAGCTGCGCGACCGGATCTTCGAGGCTTGGACGGACGCAGCCACTCAGCACGGCTTCCAGCGTTTCGAGGCGCCCGTGGTCGAAACGTTCGAATTGCTGGCGCGCAAGGCGGGCGAAGAAGTTTCGCAGCAGATCTATCATTTCGAGGACAAATCCAACCGGCAGCTTGCGCTGCGGCCGGAGGTAACGCCGTCGCTGGTGCGTATGGTCAGCGCGCGGCAGCAGGAGATCGTCTTCCCCGCCAAGTGGTGGACCATCGGGCAATGTTTTCGATACGAGCGCATGACGCGCGGCCGCAAGCGCGAGCACTTCCAGTGGAACGTAGACGTGATCGGCGAGCCCTCGGTGCTGGCCGAAGCGTGGATTCTGGCGTGCGCCACACATGCGCTGCGGGCGCTCGGGCTGGGGTCCGGGGACGTGCGCATCCATATCAATAACCGGCAGGTGGTGGCGCATCTGTTGTGCGAGCTGGGCGTGCCGCCGGAGCAGCATGTAGATGTCTTCATGGTGCTCGACAAGAAAGGCAAGGTCCCGGTCGAGACGCTGAAGCAGATGCTGGTCGACAAAGGGATCGGGGCGCGGCAGGCGGACGAGGTGATGAACCAGCTCGAGGATCAGGATGCGTTGGCCGCGAGCCCGGCGGCGGGCGACGTTCGCCGGTTGCTCGAACTGGCCGGAGCGATGGGATTCGGCGATTACGTGCAGTTCGATTCCGGCGTGGTGCGCGGACTATCTTACTACACGGGCACCGTGTTCGAGAGCTACGATGCCGGGCGGCAGTTCCGGGCCATCTTCGGCGGCGGGCGGTACGACAATCTGTTCGGCGACATGACCGGAGTGAGCCGGCCGGCGGTGGGGTTCGGCTTCGGCGACGTGGTGATTGGCGAGATCCTGAGCGAGCGAGCGGGCGCGGTGCGGGCCAAGCCGAAGGTGCAGGTGTGCGTGGGCATGTTCGATGCCGGGCTGAGCCAGGCTGCCGCGCGGGTGGCGGCGGAGCTGGTGGCGGCGGGTATTCAAACCGACCTGGCGTTTGCGGCCAGCAAGCCGGGCAAGTTCTTCAGCTACGCGGACCGGCGGGGAGCGCTGTTCACCGTGTTCCTGGCGCCCGCCGAGCTACAGGAAGGGGCGGCGGTGGTGAAGGAGATGGCTAGCGGGACGCAGACTACCGTGCCGCTTGCAGGGCTGGCAGAGTGGCTGCTCACCCGGATTGGGTTGACTTTGTAGAGTCAATAATCACCCGGCCTCCGCCCTGCTTCGTTATTTCCTATCGCATTGACCGCACCATCAGAAAGCCATCGCCGCCATCCTCATAGTAGCGGGGCACGGTGCGCACGCGCCGGAATCCGAACGAGCGATACAATTGCTCGCCGGCCGTGTTGCCCACACGCACCATCAACTCCACGCGGCGGATACCTCTCGCCCGCAACTCGCGCAATACCCGGCCGATCAGAGCCGCGGCCAGACCTCGCCGGCGATAATCCGGATCGACCGCGAGCGAGGCAATTTCGCCGTCGCGGCCCTCCACACAGGCGATGATATAGCCTGCGATTCGCCTTGAAAATTTGACCACCAGGAACAACTCGCGGCAATCGTCGTAGTACTCGAGGAACGCCTTTCGCGGCCACGCATCCCGGCCAAACGAGGCGCGCTCGATCTGGAGGATGCGGTCCAGGTGGCGCAGGCGGAAGGGGACGATCTGGATGCTTCGCTTCAGATGGCGTTGGCGGTGGAGAGGCCGCAATCGACGTGTACGATCTGTCCAGTGATTTTGCGCGAGTAATCGCTGGCCAGGAAGAGCGCGCAATCGGCCACATCTTCCTTCGAGATGCACTCCTCGATGGCGCACCGTTGGGCCACGATCTCCTGGAAATGTTTCCAGGCGGATTTGGCCAGCGCCAGGTCGTCGGGAGCGCCTTCCGCGCGAGCCATGTCGATGGCGGCCTGGAAGACGCGGGCGCGCTGCCGGTCGAGGGCTTGCGGGTTGCGCAGGAAAGCGGCCATGATGCCCGTGGCGGCTACGGTCTCGACGGGTCCGGCCGAGACGGCATTCACGCGGATTTTCCGGCCGCCAAGCTCCAGAGCGAGGTAGCGCACCGCGCTCTCGAGGGCCGACTTGGCCACGCCCATCAGGCCGTAGGAAGCCTCGGCGCGCTCGGACGCCTGGTAAGTGAGGGTAATGACGCTGCCCCAATCCCGCAGACTCGGCTTGGCGAATTTGACGGCCTTGCACAGCGAGTGAGCCGAGATGTTCAGGCTTTGAGAGAAAGCCTCGGCAGTGGTATCGGACGGAGGGTCGGTGAACATTTCGCTGGGCGCGAAGGCGATGGCGTGAACCAGCACGTCGATGGGATTACCCTGGAACTTGGCGAAGAAGTTAGTGACTTCGTCGTCCTTCAATACATCGCAGCGATCGCCCTTGACGGCGGGATTTTCCAACAGCAGCAGCCGCACACGGCTGAAGAACTTCTGCTGATAGCCGATGAAAACATGCGCGCCATGTTCGGCGAATCTCTTGGCGATAGCCCAAGCCAGGCTGGATTCGTCGGCCACGCCGAGCACCACGACATTCTTCCCTTCCAGACCCATTCCGCGGTGGTCCGATGGCATGTATGTAAGCAGTCCCCGCTTCTAAAATAACGCAGTCGGGTACCATGGAGCTATGGAAAATGGAACTATGGAAGATGGAGCTAAAAAAACGCCGTCGCCGTTTCGAAACGAACCCGCCACCGATTTCTCGACGCCCGCTAACCGGCGGGCCATGGAGCAGGCGCTCGCCGCGGTACATGCGCAGTTCGGACGCGAATACGATCTGCTGATCGCGGGCCAGCACTTCAAGACCGGCGATCTGCTCCGCTCGCTCAATCCTTCGAATCCGCGCGAAGTGGTGGGCGTGCATCACCGGGCCACGGCGGACCTGGCGCGGCGCGCCGTCGAATCCGCTTACGAATATTTTGGCGAGTGGTCCGCCACGCCGGCTGTCGAGCGTCTGCGGCGGCTGTTGCGCGTGGCTGCCATCATTCGCGAGCGCAAGCTCGAATTCAACGCCTGGCTGGTTTACGAGGCGGGCAAGACGTGGCCGGAGGCGGACGCCGACGTTGCCGAAGCTATCGATTTCTGCGAATACTATGCGCGCGAAGCCCAGCGGCTGAGCGGGCCGCTGCCGTCCGAGGTACAACTGCCCGGCGAGCGCGACGAGCTGCACTATCTGCCTTTGGGCGTTGGAGTGATTATTCCCCCGTGGAACTTCCCTCTGGCGATTTTGACCGGCATGACGGTGGCCTCGCTGGTAACGGGCAACACCGCCGTGATCAAGCCTTCGAGTGAGACACCCACCATCGCGGCGAAATTCGCCGAGGTGCTGCTCGAAGCCGGATTTCCGGATCGATCGTTCTGCCTGCTGACCGGCAGCGGAGGGGCCGTGGGCGACGTGATCGTACAGCATCCCAAAACGCGCTTCATCGCTTTTACGGGCTCGCGCGATGTGGGCCTGCGCATCAACGAACTGGCCGCCAAGCCGCAAGCCGGCCAGATCTGGATTAAGCGCGTGATCGCCGAGATGGGCGGCAAAGACGCCACCGTCGTGGATGCGGATTGCGATCTGGACAAAGCCGTGGAAGGCGTGGCGGCGGCGGCCTTCGGATACCAGGGGCAGAAGTGCTCGGCGTGCTCGCGCGCGATTGTGGATACCAAAATCTACGACGCGTTTCTGGAGAAGCTGACTGCCCGTGTGGCGCCCTTGAAGGTGGGCGCGGCCGACAATCCGGACAGCTACATGGGGCCGGTGATCAGCGAGGGCGCGCGGCGCACGATTCTCGAATATATCGAGACCGGCAAACACGAAGGGAGGCAGCTCGCGACCGGCGTGGCCGTTCCGGAGGAGGGATACTTCGTGGCGCCGACCGTGATTGCGGACGTGGATGCGAAGGCCCGCATCTTCCAGGAGGAGATTTTCGGGCCAGTGCTGGCAGTCACCAGGGCGCGCGATTTCGATCATGCCATGGCACTGGCCAACGACTCGCAATACGGCCTGACGGGAGCCATCTATTCGAACATACCGGAGCACATTGAGCGCGCCCGCCGCCAGTTCTTCGTGGGCAACCTGTACGTGAACCGCAAGTGTACCGGCGCCATGGTGGGGGCTCATCCGTTTGGCGGGTTCAATATGTCGGGCACGGATTCGAAGGCCGGCGGTCCGGATTACCTGCTGCTTTTCTTGCAGGGAAAGTCGATCGCCGAGCGCGTGGGTTAGCCGATGACAGACGTACATATTGCCAACTCGACGGCCTGTATTCAGATCCTGGAGCAGACTCCGGGCCTGCTGAGAAATCTACTGGCCCCGGCAACCCGGGAGCAGTTGGACTGGCGGCCTTCCGCCGAGCGCTGGTCGATCACCATGGTGCTGGCGCACCTGGCCGACGTCGAAGTGAAGGGCTTCCGCGACCGCTTTAAAGCCATGGTTGGCAACGATCAGCCGCTGCTACCCCGATACGATCAGTTGGCGCTGTTCCAGTCGAACGCGGACTTCGATCCATATGCGGAAATGGCGCGCTTCGAAGAGCGGCGCGACCGCACCATCGTGTTCCTGAAAGCGCTGCCCGACGGCGCTGGCGAACGCCGCGGCCGGCACGAAGAGTTTGGCGCGATCACGGTCGCGCAACTACTAAACGAATTTGCGTTTCACGATCTGGGCCACATTCGGCAGATTATGGAACTCTACCGTTCGCACGTGTTCTATACTGAGATGGGCCCTTATCAGGGGTTTTACAAAATTAATCCGTAGCACACTGGAGTAACTGACGATGTCATACCGAACTGAGAAGACGATCCTGCTAGCTTTCGCGATGGTGTGTCTCGCCACCACGGCTCCCGCGCAGATTGTAAGCCTTTGTAACACGGGCCAGACTCTTGGAACCCTCGCTGGATGCACCGGCACCCTGGTGACTCCCAACCCGCCAGGCGGAGGTCCGAACCGCGACGGCAACTGGCAGTTGGCCTATCCCTATCCGTCAGCTCTTCCAACCACCCATTCTCCGTGCCTGCTGAAGGAATTCATCAGACCCTGGGTGGACACTCCCAACGCCAGTTGGCTTCCGAACAGCGTCAGTACAGCCTCGGAGTGGGCCACACCCTTCGACGGGGAAAACAACCTGCCCGTGGGATTGTATGTCTATCGGACTACCTTTCAGGTCCCGTCTGTGCTGCCTGGTGGCGGCGTGCCCACCGGTGTGACTATCAATGGACAGCTCGCTTCCGACAATGCAACTTTTGGGATCTATCTGGAGAGTCCCGCCAATACCGCTAAGTGTTCCCCTGTGACGGGCCAAAGTTTTCCAGTGAACCCTGCCGGCCATGGTGCCGGCGATTTCGAACAATGGTGGGACTTCAGCTTCACTAACTCGCTTCCAATAACTCCTGATGCCGCTGCTTTCTTGTATTTTGTCGTTGACAATCCGTTAGGCGGTCCGTCACCCACGGGTCTTCGAGTCGAATTCTTTGCTTCGTCGACGTTTTTCTGAGGGACCACGACGAAAACTCTGTATGATACCGACTTTGTGGAGTGGACCACCCATACGGCCGCACTGCTGCGCGAAGGCCGTCTCGACGACGTGGATTTGGAACATGTGGCGGAGGAGATCGAGGACTTAGGAAAAAGAGACCGGCATACGGTTCTATTGCAACTGCTCAGGCTGTTAAAGCACCAGATCAAGCGCAAGATCCAGCCAGAACGGGACGGGTCCAGTTGGCGTAGCTCCGTCACGACCAGTCGCGAGAAGATTGAGCTTAGGATTGCCGACTCACCCAGCCTGCGGCGTTTACTGGAAAAGAATCTCCAGAAAACCTATCGCCGGGCGATCAAGGACGCGCTGTTCGAGACAGGACTGCAATGGACCTGCCCCAACAGTGTCCCTACACGCTCGACGACTTGATCGAGCGCGACGACCTGTAAGCCTCACGCGCCTTTCACCGCGCCCAGAAAATCGAAATCGCAGCCCAGATTCGCCTGCGTAACATGTTCCAGAAACAAACGGCCGTACCCGCGGTCGTAGTGCGGGGGCGCGGGGCGGAAAGCAGCCAAGCGCCGCTCGATCTCTTCGGCGGGTACGCATAGCTCAATCCGGCGCGCGCGCACATCCAACGCGATATCATCGCCGGTGCGCACGGTTGCCAGCGGGCCGCCGATGGCCGATTCGGGCGCGACATGCAACACCACCGTGCCGAAGCTGGTGCCGCTCATGCGCGCATCGCTGATGCGGACCACATCGGAGACGCCGCGATCGAGCAGCACGCGCGGCATGGGGATATGACCCCATTCGGGAAAACCGGGCGCGCCTTTCGGGCCGCAGCTCCGCATGACCAGAACCGTGGAAGCATCCACCGGCAGATCCGCGGAATCGATCTGGGCGTGCATCTGCCGGTAATCCTCGAAAACGTAAGCCTTACCGCGATGCTGTAGAAGCGCCGGCGAAGCGGCTGTCTGCTTGATCACGGCGCCATCCGGCGCAAGATTCCCATACAGCACCACGGTGCCGCCTTCGGCATTTAGCGGCTCGGCGGCGGTGCGGATCACTTCGCGGCGAAAACATTCAGCACTCTCGACGTTCTCGCGCACGGTCTTGCCGGTAACGGTGAGGGCCTCGGCGTGGAGCAGATGCAGGATCTCTTTCATCACCACAGGCAGGCCTCCGGCGTAGAAAAAGTCCTCCATCAGATATTCGCCGGAAGGCTTGATATTGGCGATATACGGCGTGCGGCGCGAGATGCGATCGAATTCGTCGAGCCGCAGATCGATGCCAAGGCGGCCGGCGATGGCTATCAGATGTATGACGGCGTTGGTGGATCCGCCGATGGCCATATCGACGGTGATGGCGTTTTCGAAAGCCTGGCGCGTGAGGATGCGGGACGGACGCAGATCTTCCCGCACGATGTCAACGATGCGGCGGCCGCTCATCTCGGCCATGGCCAGGCGGCGCGAATCGGGCGCAGGCACGTTGGCGCAGCCGGGCAGCGTCATGCCCATTGCTTCGGCCAGGCTGGTCATGGTGGAAGCCGTGCCCATGACGGTGCAGTGTCCGGCGCTGCGGGCGATGCCACCCTCGATTTCAGACCACTCTTCCTCAGTCAGGCGGCCGGTGCGGAAGAGGTCGAAGAGCTTGCGGCCGTCGGTACCGGAGCCCAGGCGCCGGTCGCGCCACTGGCCGGCGAGCATGGGACCGCCGGGCACCATAATGGCCGGGATATCCGCGCTGGCCGCGCCCATGAGCTGCGCCGGCGTGGTCTTATCGCAGCCGCACAACAGCACCACGCCATCGATCGGATTGGCGCGTATGGATTCTTCCACGTCCATGGCCATGAGGTTGCGATAGAGCATGGTGGTGGGGCGCATGAACATCTCGCCGAGCGAGATAGTGGGGAATTCGAGGGGGAAGCCGCCCGCCGCCCACACGCCGCGCTTGACGGCCTCGGCGACCGTGCGCAGGTGGGCGTTGCAGTTGTTCAGCTCGCTCCAGGAATTGCAGATTCCGATGACGGGCTTGTTCTGGAAGGCTTCGGCGGTGAAGCCTTCCGAGCGAAGCCAGGCGCGGCGGGCAAAGCCGTAGTAAGCGGGATCGGCAAACCATTCCTGGCTGCGCAGTGACATAGGTTCATTCTGGCACGCACGGTCACGATCACGCACCGGCCCACTTTTTCTCACCCTCAAACCAAACCACTTACCTCGATAACACGCCCCTGGAACGAGAACCCGCGACTGCCGTGCGTATACCCTTGAGTTAGGGACAGAAGGGCGCAGTCCACTGTCTCAAAAAAGGGCGCAGCCAAGCAGTCCAGTTCTACACAATTCGACAAAATTCGACACTTTTTTCGATTTGTCGAACGCCGGACCGCGCTTCAGTGATCCTGCTCAGTCACCAGATCCGTCACGCTGTAGAACGCCCGCTGATGGCGCGTATGCGCATCGCCGATCACGTCGGCTTGATCAGCGACGCGCTTTGCGCTTTGTCGAGAGCGTGGCCTGCATCGCCTCGCGCAAGGTGTTATTGATGCGCGACTGGTAGCCCGCCCCTTGGCCCCTGAAGAAGGCCAGCACGTCCCTATCCAGACGGATCGAGACAATTTCCTTGACCGGCCGGTAGAACTTGCCGCGCACCGCGCGTGCGAACCATTCCTCGGTCAATTCGGGCATTTCGGAGAAATCAATGTCTTCATCCTTGATCTTGGCAATCTGCTTCAGGTTTTCCTTCTGGCGGCGCGTCAGCGGATCGCCAGCATTGCGTTCATAGCGGACTATAGCCATAGTAGCGGGTCCCTTCCTTACGGCTTGCTCTTCGAGCGGAGATCACTCGAATGAGATCCTCTTGGGGCCAAGTATGGCAGCAGACGAGTAGAAGTTCGTCCACCAGACCGGTGGTCTGCCAGCGCTCTTCGCCATTAACGAAGCGATCCTGTTCACTGACGTGGTTCGGATCATCGAAAACGAGCACTGCAACCTCGAAATCCACTCCGTGTTTACGACGGTTTTGGCGATTCTTGGCCTCATCCCATTCAAAGCGCACTCATACATACAATAACGTAAATACATGCCTCGTGCCTTAAGAGTAAGAGGGCGGCGGGAGTGCCCCGCGATCGGATGCCGGGCCCCCGCCTGTAGCCGGCGTTCCGGTTCGGTAGAGCTCGCCGTGCGCCCGGCAGTTTTCTGCGTCACAACTCTTCGTTTCCCTATATCCCACTGAAAACACACACCAAACAATCGCCAAGTCCCTTTCGCGTGTAGACCCACGTGTTACCCTCTGCTTTAGAGGTGAAGGAATTCAATACGCGATATCGTTCTACACAATTCGACAAAATTCGACACTTTTTTCGATTTGTCGAACGCCGAACCAGGCGCAGCGTGCGCCGACCGCCGCCTAAAGCCAGGACCGTCCCCGAGCGCTTGCGGACGAGTTTTGCCCGTTATCTTATCGACGCCTGCCTGGAAGCCATGTTTAATGCCTGAAAAACTCGCCCAAACCATTCCGGGCTACAATTGTCGTTTATGGCCTGGAGCGGCGTCGGCGCGATCCTGTTAGCCCTTGCCGTTGCACTTGGCGCATTCGGCGCACACGCTCTGCGAGCCCGTCTCGATGCCTACTCCATCGGCGTCTATGAGAGGGCGGTGTTTTACCACTTCATACACGCCCTGGGCCTGCTGATCGTTCCGCTATTCCTCAGGGCCGACGTTCTTTCCGAATCGGTCGCCGCCTTGATCTGCTGGCTGCTGTTTGCCGGAATCGTCATCTTCTGCGGCAGCCTTTACATTCTGGCGGTGAGCGGCGCCAAGGCGCTCGGCGCGATCACTCCCATAGGCGGCCTGTTGTTCATCGTCGCCTGGTTGGTGCTCGGCTTCATGCTGCTGCGCCGATACTTTATTCTTCAGTAGGCCTTGGCGATCACCACCCGGCGGTCGACCGGCTCGCCCGTCAGGATGCACTTGCCGGGCCCGTCATATTCGTCCACCAACGGGATGTTGCGCACGCTGGCCTTAAACTCCTTGATGCGTGCGTCGTTAGCTGGATCGTCTTTCAGGTGCGCCATCACGAACTTGCCGCCGCCCCTCTCAGCCGTGACTTCGGCAAGTATGGATTCGACTTCCGCGATGGAGTTGGCCGGCACCGTATTGTCGCGAAGACGCTGGCGGGCTTTTGCGTACAGATCCTTCTGCATTCCGTCCAAGGCGGCGGCCAGCCGGGCGGCGGCCGCGGTCTGCGGGACAATCTCCTTGGTTCCCGTATCGCGGCGCTTGAGTACGATATTTCCGGCGGCGATATCCCGCGGGCCGAGTTCGAACACCACCGGCACGCCGCGCCGCTCCCAATGGAAAAACTTGGCGCCCGGCGTCAACCCATCGCGCGCGTCCACGTGTGCGCCCAGTTCGGCGGCCAGTTTCGCGGCCACTTCCATCACCTGCGAGCGCTCTTCCTCTTTGCGGTAAATGGGCACCAGCACGGCCTTGCGCGGCGCGACTTTGGGCGGCAGCACCAGTCCCTTGTCGTCCGAATGAGTCATGATCAAGCCGCCGATGAGCCGCGTGCTGGCCCCCCAACTGGTCTGCCAGACGTAATCGAGTTTGCCTTCATTGGTCTGGAACTGGACATTGAAGGCCTTGCCGAAATTCTGGCCAAGGTCGTGACTGGTGCCGGCCTGCAGCGCCAGGCCATTTTGCATCATGGCTTCGATGGAGTACGAGCGCAAGGCGCCGGCGAACTTCTCGGCGTGCGTCTTGACTCCCTTGATCACCGGCATGGCCATGATGTCCTCGGCCACTTCAGCGTACACTCCGAGCATGCGCAAGGTCTCCTCCAGCGCTTCCGCGTGGCTCGCGTGCGCGGTGTGGCCCTCCTGCCAGAGAAACTCAGTGGTCCGCAGAAACATGCGCGTACGCAATTCCCACCGGACGATATTGGCCCACTGGTTAAACAGCAGGGGCAGATCGCGATAGCTCTGAATCCACTTCGCAAAGAAGTGGCCCACAATGGTTTCCGAAGTAGGCCGGATGACGTAGGGCTCTTCGAGCTTCTTGCCGCCCGCGATGGTGACTACCGCCAGCTCGGGCGCAAAACCTTCGACATGCTCGGCCTCTTTCTCGAGAAAGCTTTGCGGGATCAGCAGCGGAAGATAGATATTCTGATGCCCGGTGGCCTTGAAGCGGTTGTCGAGCTCCCGCTGCAGGACCTCCCAGACGGCATAGCCGTTAGGCTTGATGACCATGCAGCCCTTGACGATCTCGGCCGGCTCGGCCATGTCGCCCTGTAAGACTACATCCTGGTACCAGGCGGCGAAATCTTTTGCGCGGGGAGTAATCGGAGAATCTGCCATTGGCCTAATACTCCAGTGTCGCGTAAAAGCGTGTTACCATGCGGTCGCAATTGTTTCGGAACTTCAACGAACTGCTGGAAGGCGCGCGGGCCCGCGGTCCCATCACCATCGCGGTAGCCGCGGCCCACGATCCGGATGTGATCGAGGCGCTCCAGCGGGCGCGGGAATTGAATCTCGCGCAGGGCATCCTGGTGGGCGATGGAAGCAAGATCCGGGCGCTGGCGCGTCAGAGTAATTTCGAGCTGCGCGACGACCAGATCGTGAACGAACCGGACGAGGCCGCGGCCGTCCGGAATGCCATCGCGCTGGTGCGGGAAGGCCGGGCGGGGCTGCTGATGAAAGGTAGGATCAGCACCGCCAGCCTGATTCGCGCCGTGCTCGATAAAGACGCCGGCTTGCGCACCGGCCGCCTGCTGAGCCAGGTGATCGTGTTTCAGGCGCCGGGCTTCGACCGCCTGATGATCCTGACCGACGCGGCCATCAACATCGCGCCCACGCTTCCGCAAAAGGCGGAGCTGTGCCGCAACGCCATCCAGGTGGCCAGGGCCATCGGCATCGAGAAGCCCAACATTGCGGCACTCTGCGCGCTCGAGTTTGTGAATCCCGAAATGCCGGCCACCGTGGACGCCGCGGCGCTATGCGCCATGAACCGGCGCGGCCAGCTTCCCGGCTGCTACATCGAAGGTCCCGTCGCGCTGGATGTGCCGATGAGCAGGTTTGCGGCGGACCGCAAAAACATCGGCAGCCCGATCGTGGAAAACACGGACATTTTCCTGCTGCCCGGCATTGAAGCGGCCAACATCTTCTACCGGGCGATCGTATATTTCGCAAAAGCGGAATCGGGGGGAATTGTTTTGGGCGCGCGAGCGCCCCTGGTGCTGCTCTCTCGCGCGGAAACGCCAGAGACCAAAGTACGCTCGATCGCCATCGGCATTCTAACAGCCACGGAATAAGCGGGTTTCCTTTCGAACCATCACCTTCCCCGTCCGCCGCCCCCGCCGCCCTCCCGCAGAGGACGCGCCTCGTTGACTACCAGACTGCGGCCCTGAAAGTCTTTGCCGTTGCAGGACTGTATGGCCCGATCCGCATCGCCATCCGGCAACTCCACGAATCCGAATCCGCGTGCCTCACCCGAATACCGGTCTCGCATCAACGTAACGCTGTCCACGGAAATGCCCGCCTGACCGAACCAGCTCTGCAAATCCGCTTCCGTAGCTTGATAAGGAAGGTTGCCGATATACAGCTTCTTCACCGCAATTCTCCTGAGCTCGCCGGGCTGTTACGAACCTATCTTCAACCAAATCAAGGGCGGCGTCAAGGGTCGGTTTGCAGCGGACCGGAACCCGGTTTATCATAGCTAAGCATGGCTAAGCATGGCTAAGCGTGGTTTTGAAACGATCATGGCGTTCCATTACACCATCTATTGAGGGTTAGTCGGATGGAGCATGACGATGCGATTGGCTGCCAGGCTGCGGCGAAATACGTGGCAGGGGAGCTTTCCCCCGAAGGGAGAGACGCCTTCGAGGCACACTTTTTCGACTGCGCGGAATGCGCCGAGGAGGTGCGCTGGGAGCAGATCTTCGCGGCGAATGTCCGCGCGATCTCTCGTAACGAGCAGGAGCAACCCCGCCGCGCGAGTTGGTGGGAGGCGTGCCAGGCATGGTTTAGCGCGCGTCCTGCCTTTGCGCTGTCACTGGCCGCCAATGCCGTCCTGGCGCTGGTGTTTGGCTATGTAGTCGTGACCGCTACGCGCGGTGTGGGCGCCGGACCCCGGCTGATAGCCTCCTACTTCGCGGCGCCGCCGTCGCGCGCAATCGAACAGGCGCGAGACATCCCCGCCGGGGTCACGGCATTCGCGGTGCATTTCCCCAGGCCCGAGCAGGCCTATCCGTCTTACACATATGACATCCTCGATGCCGTTGGGAAACGCGAATCCGCCGGCTTTCTAAAGGCGCCTGCCAGCCTGGAAGGGGATCTGTTCATGGAAGTTCCCCTCGCCGGCTTGCGTGCAGGCGTGCATAATCTGATAATTCGCGATAACTCGGGTAACGACATCGTGGCACGGTTCCAGTTCCGCACTTTGTCATAAAATTAGTAGCGCATGCCAATCAAGGGATTCCTCTACCATGGCCGCGCCGTCGCGGCCGGCGGCCAGATCACCAGACCGGTCTCGCACATGATCGAGGGCCACGCCCACTGCGCATTGGCGCATCGCCAGGCCGGCTATCCCAGCTCGCAGCACCCCGGTTACACGATTGCAGGCATCCTGTCTTATGGCGCGTGCCGAAGCGAAATCAAGGCGATGGAGGAAGATGCGGACGGTTTCTTTTGCACCGAGGTCCGCTCGACGGTCGAGAACTTGAAAGTGGTTGGGGAGTTCCCGCTCAGCGCGGACCGCATCACCATGGGCCTGGTGAGTGTTTACCGGCGCGACTGGTTCGAGCGCCAGACCCCGCACGGGGGGCATGCGCGCGTGCTGCCGATCGATTGCAGTCTGGGCAACCTCACCGTCAACGGGCGCGCCGCGAGCTACTGGCTGCCGGCCCCGTTCCATTTTGGCGCGGCGCAACGGGAAGCTTACTTGCGCGACGACGATCCGGACCCTGCCACAGAGGCAGCCGTTCAGGCAGCCTTGGCCGGCAGCGCCTCGCGCTTTGTCCATATCCCGAATTTTGGTAGGATTTACTTCGGCGAATGGAGCACCGGGGGAACCGCGGCGTCGCAGCACGTACACCGGCTGACCATGCTGCGTCTGGCGATGGGCAGTCCCGTAGGCGGACAGATGAGATTTGCATCCGGCGAAGGCGATGGCCTGCCGGACCCGCCCTGATCGCAGGGCTAATAGCCCAGACAGCCTGGCTCGCCGGCTGCGGCGGTAGAGAGCGCGCCGCCGAAGCGGCCTACTTTGAGGCGCAGTCCGCCTACCAGAAGGGAGACTTCCGTATCTCGCTCGAGAAAAGCCGGGAAGGGCTGCGCAAGTGGGCTCCCCGGGCGCTCTCGTGGGGCTGGAAGTTTCGTCTCTTGTGCGCCGAAGACCTGATCAGCACGAACAAGATCCAAGAAGCCAGCCCGCTGCTCGATACCTTTCCCGGGCCGCCCGCCGATCTGATGGCGCGCTGGAAGATGGACCAGGCGAATGCCTTGGCGCCACAGCAATCGGAGCAGGCCCGGGCGCGGGAACTCCTACAAGACGCGCGCAAGTTGGCCGCTGCCTCCGGCGACGACACCATACTTTGTCTGGCTAACCTGCGGCTCGGGGACCGTGCCGAGTACGCCGAAGCTGAAGCATATTACCATGCAGCCCTGGCCGCCGCGGAGCGCCAGGGCGATCTGCGTTTGCAAACCAAGGCACGCCTGGCTCTCGGATACAACCGTGTGCATGCGCGTCGATACGACGAGGCCGTCCCATTTCTCGACGAAGCGCTCGCCACCAGCCGGCAGTGCGGGGATAAGGCCCTGATCGCTACTGTGCTGGCCAATCTGGGCGTGTGCTACTTCCGTTTGGGCGATCTGGATCGTGCCACGGACACCCTCACCCGTGCCGATGATCTTTTCCGGGAAATGGGCAAGCGCGACTATGAGCAGCGGGTGCTGGGGCTGATCGGAGATATTTATCTGGCACGGGAAGACTTTGATCGTGCGCTGGCTATCCATCACCGGGCCGAGGGGCTGGCTCGCGAAGTCCACAACGACGAGTGGCTAGGATTTGCGCTCAATAACCAGGCGGAAGCTTCCCTGAAGAAGGGCGATCTAGCCGCCGCCCAAAGCTTCAACGAGCAGGCGCTCACCGTTAAGCGCCAGCTCAATGATCCGCGCTCGCTGGTGTATTCCGAAAAGAACGCAGCGAATCTGGAGGCGCTCGGCGGGAAGTACCGCCAGGCCGAGCGGCATTTCGCGGCGGTGGCCCTGGCCGCTCGCAAGGCCGGCGAGTTCAACGTGGTCTGGGAAGCCCACGGCGGACTGGCTTCCCTTTATCGCCAGACCGGGCGCCACCAGCAGGCCGAAGCGCAGTACCGCGACGCCATCGACACCATCGACCGCGAATGGAACAAGCTTAGCGACGAGTGGAAAGTGACTTTCCTGGCGCCGGATCTCATTCGCTTCTTTCAGGACTACGTCGATTTCCTGATCGAAAGGGGCCAGCCGGAGACGGCCCTGGAAATGGCCGAGTCTTCGCGGGCGCGCGTTCTCAACCAGCGGCTGGAACGCCAGGGAGATGTTCCCGCGGCTTTCCGCCTGGCGACTCTGCAACAAGCGGCCCAAGCTGCGCACACCGTAATCCTTTCGTACTGGCTTGCGCCCCGGCGATCCTCTGTGTGGGTGATCGGCTCCGGCCGCCTGGCCAGGTTCGATCTGCCGGCGGACAAGGAAATCGCGGCGCTGGTCCGGAAGTACATGGACACGGTCCTGGCGGACGGGGATCCGCTGGCGCGCCGCGATCCGGTGGCCGAGGCTCTGTACCAGGCGGTGCTGAGTCCTGTGTACAAGCTGGTTCCACACGGCGCGAACGTGATCGTGGTGCCCGATGGCGCGCTCGACCAGATCAACTTTGAAACGCTGGTGGTGGCCGACCCGCGGCCGCACTACTGGATCGAGGATGCGGCCATCGCCACGGCGCCTTCACTGCGGGTGCTGACCGGCGGCGATACACAGGATCGTGCCCGCGCGCCAAGGCTGCTGCTCATGGGCGATCCCGTGCTGGTGGGGCCGGAGTTCCCGCCGCTGCCCAACGTCAAGAAGGAGATTGCGGCCGTCCAGGAGCAATTCCCGCCGCTGACTCATGCCGTTTTCGTCGGGGCCGATGCCGTTCCCGAGCGCTACGCGGGGGCGGGGCCTGCGAACTTCACCACCATCCATTTCGCCACGCACGCCACGGCCAATCGGGAGAGCCCGCTGAACTCGGCCATCATCCTCTCGCATCATGGGGAGAGCTTCAAGCTCTACGCGCGGGATGTGGCGCAAGTACCCTTGCGCGCGGAGCTGGTCACTATCTCCGCCTGCCACAGCGCCGGCGCGAAAACTTACTCCGGCGAGGGGCTCATGGGCTTCGCCTGGGCGTTTCTCCAGGCCGGAGCGCAAAACGTGATCGCCAGCCTATGGGATGTGGACGACGCCGGCTCCGTCCCGATCATGCGGCATCTTTATGCGGAAATAGCTGCTGGCCAGGCGCCGGCGCCGGCGTTGCGCGCGGCGAAGCTTGCGCTGATGCGCTCCAGCGATCGGTACAAGCCGCCGTATTTCTGGGGCTCGCTGCAGGTCTTCACCAGGCGGATCGAGCGCAGCCGTGCGGATCGCTAGTAATATTATGAGGCAAAGCCGATGAGCGTCAAGGTCTGGCTCATTCTTGCGGTGGAGGCTCTGTTCTTTTCCGCCCTGCTATTCGGCGCCGCGGGAACCATCCTCTGGCCCGCCGGATGGGTGTACCTCATCATGTTCTTCGTCGCAGCCTCGCGGACCACCTTCCTGCTGGCACGGCACGACCCCGCGCTTCTCGCCGAGCGAATGAAATCGCCAGTTCAGAAAGGCCAGCCGTTGTGGGACAAAGTCTTTGCTCTGGCCATCATCGTTGCCTGGTGCGGCTGGCTGGCGCTGATGGGCCTGGATGCGGTCCGGTTCCGCTGGTCCGTCATGCCCGTCTGGCTTCAGTGCGCCGGAGGGGCCTTGATGCTGTTGTCTTTCCGGATGATGGGTCGCGTTTTTCGGGAGAACACGTTTCTGGCGCCCGTCGTGAGAATCCAAACCGAACGCGGGCACAGAGTGATTTCAACCGGACCATACGCCATCGTCCGCCATCCACTCTACGCCGCCGGCCTGATCTATCTGCCGGCGAATGCGTTGCTGCTGGGCTCCTGGTACGGACTGGCGGCCTCGCTTGTGCTTTCAGGCGGGATCATTTTTCGGACAGCAATGGAGGATCGAGAACTGCAGCGTCGTCTTGAAGGTTACACCGAGTACGCTGCCCGGGTTCGATACCGGCTGATACCGTTTGTCTGGTAAGCAGCATGTCCAGTGGGACCGGCCTCCTGGCCGGTCCTTCCCAGTCTTGCATCGCTTCTGAATTGCGCACCGCGAATCAGGTTTCTCAACGCTTAGATTCCCAAATCCGTTGGGAACTCTCACCTGGAAGGGCAGGGCCTTCTCCGCTGCCACGCGTACAAAAACAACATGCGCACTGCATCGCATCCTCCTTCACTCTTTCGTCCACTCGGACATGAACCAACGTCGTCGCCGTAGCACCAAACCCTTGCGATACCTTGTATCGCATGTGGCCGTAACCCAGCGACTTCGCGCACCATCGGAGCTTTTCTTGGAGGGCCTCTCAGAGTGCCTGTAAAGTCAACAACAAGCGGAGGCCAGCGCAAGCTTGCGCTTCAGAAAACGGCGCTCGGGCTCCGAGCACGGGCGCTCCAGAGCCGCGCGGAAACAGGCCGCCGCTTCCGCTCCCCGGCCCAGCTCCAGCAGCAGGTGCCCGCGCACCGCCCGCAACAGATAGTAATCGCGCAGGTGCGGATCGCCCTCGAGCGGCTCAATAGCCGCCAGCGCCGGCGCGGGTCCGTGGACTTTCGCCACCGCCACGGCACGGTTCAGCGCCACTACCGGCGATGCGTTAAGGCTCATCAATTGATCGTAGAGGTGCAGGATCAAGGGCCAATCGGGCGACCGGTCGGCGGCGGCGCGCACATGGGTGGCCGCAATGGCTGCCTGCACGTGATACTCGGAGACCTCCTCGCCCGACATCGATCGGTCGAAGTGCTGGAATCCGAGGCCGATCAACTGCCGGTCCCAACGGCTGCGATCCTGATCTTCGAGCAGCACCAGATCGCCGGCGGGATCCACCCGCGCGGGCTGGCGCGCCGCCTGCAGAGCCATCAGAGCCACCAGCGCATCGGCGCACGGCTCGGCGATGGAGGAAGACGCCACCAGGCGCGCGAGACGCAGCGCCTCCAGGCAAAGATCCTGCCGGATCAGCCCCTCGCCCTCGTGCGCCGCGTAGCCCTCGTTGAACATGAAATAGAGAACATCCAGCACCGAATCCAGGCGTAACTTCAACTCCCGTTCGCCCGGCATTTCGAGGGTGAGCCGCCGGTCCCGTATCTGGCGCTTAGCCCTTACCAGCCGCTGCGCGATGGCAGCCTCGTCCGCGAGGAAGGCGCGGGCGATTTCGCGCACGCTGAATCCGCCTACCGCCTTCAGGCTCAGCGCCACCCTGGCATCCCGTGAAATGTCCGGATGGCAGCACATGAAGATCATGCGCAGCTCCTCGTCGCGAAGCTGCTCTTCCACATCGGGATCGCCGGCCATGGCCGCGCTCGAGCTGGACAACTCGCCAACCAGCGCATCGGTCTTTTCGGCGAGGAGACGGTTGCGGCGCACTGCATCGATCGCCGCATTGTGGGCTACCCGGAAAAGCCAGGCGGCGGTGTTCTCCGGTACCCCCTGATACGGCCATGTCTGCAGGGCGCGCAGCATGGCTTCCTGCATGGCCTCTTCCGCCAGGTCGAGATGCGCCGGGCCGAGCAGGTGCGTGAGGTGCGCCACTACTCGACCCGACTGATGCCGGAACAGGTGCTCCAGCAGCATTCCAGGTTCTGGCAAACCGCTTACGATCCCCAGACTTCCCTCACCTCGATGGTGCCGCCGTAGTCCAGATGCGGGTGCGCCAGCGACAGTTGCACGGCCTCTTCATAGTTCGCGGCTTCGATAGTGTAATAGCCGCCCAGGACCTCCTTCGTCTCGCTATAAGGTCCGTCGGTAGCGCGGGGCTGGCCATGCTCGGAGCGAATCACCCGTCCGAGATCGGGGGCCAGTCTATGACTGTCGCGGGTGAAAGGCTTCTGCGTCCATTCCATATATTTCTCGGTCGCTTTCTGCATCTCTTCCGGACTGAGGCTCTGCCAGCCCGCGGGATCGTCGTAAAGCAGCAGCATGTATTGTGCCATCGTTTCCTCCTATCGAACGCGCGTGTATTGCGCGATATCGCTCATCTTCTTCTGGCCATTCTCATAGAACTCCCACTCGGTTACCAGGTGGTCATGATCGGCTACGCGGATCTTGGCATTGTGCATATGACCAGCGGCGGAAGTGGTGAGATTGGTGGCATCCAGGAATTCGAACGCCACCTCCCCGGTTTCCGGGTTGAAGCTGCGCGCCTGCATGCGCGGCTGGTTGCCCGCCATGCAGTAGTGGGTCAGCAGCAGCCGGTCGCCGTCCACGTAATAGACCGTCATCATCTCCGGCATCTTGTCGCCCGTCTCGCGCTCGACCAGGGACGTGCCTCCGGCGATCAGTTGAATGTTGAGATGGGTCTTCCCCATCTGTGTATCCGCTTCCCAGTCGCCCGCCAGCGTCTTGAGCCGCGAGAACGCCTCGGCGGCGCTCATGGTTTCGGACTTGGGACCGGCGGCCTCGGCTGTAACGTATGCCGCCATACCAGCCAGCAGCAGGCTGGCCATTAAAACAACGTGTCGTTTCATTCGGTTTCTCCTTTCAGGTATTGCGTGTTGCCATCTATAGACGAACGAAGCAGCCAAAAATCGACCTTCGGCCCAAAAAAAAATCAGCCGGCGCCCGCTGGTGATAAGATAAACTCTCCATTCGCCCTATGGACCACATCCTCTCGATTGTCCTGTTCACCCCGCTGGCCGGCCTTGTGGTTCTGCTCTTCCTGCCCGCCTCGAACCCGCGCCTGGTCCGGCTCTGGGCCAATTGCGCCTCGCTGGCGGGATTCCTGGTCTCCCTGCCGCTGGTCTTCCAGTTCGATCACACTAAAGATTACCAGTTTGTCGAGCAGGCGCCCTGGATTCCCAGCATCGGCGCGTCCTACCACCTCGGTATCGACGGCCTGGGGCTGCTGTTGGTCATGCTCACCACAGTGCTCGGGTTCCTCTCCATTCTCTCCAGTTGGCGCGCCATCGAGGACCGGCTCAAGGAATACTACGCCTTCTTCCTGCTGCTGCAAACCGCCATGCTGGGCGTGTTCATGTCCCTCGATTTCCTGCTCTTCTTCGTCTTCTGGGAAACCGTGCTGGTCCCCATGTACTTCATCATCGCCATCTGGGGCGGCGAGCGGCGCTCCTACGCGGCCATCAAGTTCATGATTTATACCTTGATCGGCTCGGTGCTGATGCTGCTCGGCATCCTGACGCTCTATTACCGGCACTCCACGCAGTTCCAGAGCTACTCTTTCGACATCGCCGACCTGTTGCACACCAGCCTCCCGCCGGCCATGCAGTGGTGGATCTTCTGGGCGTTCTTCGTCGGCTTCGCGGTCAAGGTCCCCATGTTCCCGTTCCACACCTGGCTGCCCGATGCGCACACCGAGGCGCCCACGGCCGGTTCGGTTATCCTGGCCAGCGTCCTGCTGAAAATGGGCACGTACGGATTTCTGCGCTTCTCTCTTCCGCTGCTGCCGGAGGCCGCCAGGAACCCCACCATCGTCAACATCATGGCGGTGCTTTCGATCATCGGCATCGTCTATGGCGCGCTGGCCTGCCTCATGCAGAAGGATTGGAAGAAGCTGGTGGCGTATTCCTCCGTCAGCCATATGGGATTCTGCACGCTGGGAATCTTCGCGCTGAACCCGGCGGGCATCGCCGGCTCAATCATCCAGCAAATCAACCACGGCATCTCGACCGGTATGCTCTTCCTGATCGTCGGCGTGGTCTACGAGCGGCGCCACACGCGCGCGATTGCCGAATACGGCGGCTTGCTGCGGGTGATGCCGGTGTTCACCATCATCTTTCTGATCGCAGCGTTGAGCTCCATGGGCATGCCGCCGCTCAACGGTTTCGTCGGCGAAATCACCATCCTTCAGGGAGCCTACCAGATGTCTTTCAACTGGGCATTCTGGGGCGTAGTCGGAATCGCGCTGGGCGCCGCCTATCTGTTGTGGCTGTTCCAGCGCACTATGCTGGGCGAAGTCTCCGAGAAGAACGCGCGGCTGCACGATCTCTCGATGCGCGAAGTGGCGGTCTTCGCGCCCTTGATCGCCTGGGCTTTCTGGATCGGCCTCAATCCGCAGCCGTTCTTCCGCGTGCTGGAGCGTCCGGTAGCACAAATCGTGGAGCGGGTGCGGCCGGGATACTACACCGAGCATCATATGGCGAATCCGCTTGACAGTACAGGAGTGACAAGCGCACGCTGACAAAAGATCTAGAGGACCCTTTTGCCGCTGCCGCCCGACATCTCCGTAGCCGTAATCAACTGGAATCGCCGCGACTACCTGCGCCTGCCTGGAATCGCTGACCCAACCTGAGGTCTTTCTAAGCCTGCTCCGGGGCCAAGAAGGCTTACAATTACCGAATTTCGTTGGACCACTTCCCGCCCGGCCCAAGTGATAGCGAAAGCTGGCGAGAGTTGCTTGCCGGAGATCCGTCGGTTGAACCCGCGCTTTGTGGAAATGCTGATGGGCCTGCCGCCGGGTTGGACATCCCTAGTGTCGATCGACTCAGAGCCCTGAGCAACGGCGTCGTCCAGCTTACTCCGGGCATTTGAGTACGCCACTCTGCGCGAGCGGTTTGCAGGTTGGGATGAAGGCACCCGAATGGGCCGATCATGTCACTGACCGGCAGTGCAGGCAAGGAAACAGTTAACGCTCTCCTAGCCACTTAGAAGGTCGTAGGATAACGGTCGGTGGTGGAGTTGTGAAGTGCGCCCTTTCCCCCGCCGGAGTGTACCCGAGGTCGGATCTCAGCACGGTTGGCACTGAGGTGCCAGCGACCGGGAGTAGCTCGGCCAGTTGTTGATCAGTCGCTGCGGCAGCCTGCGAGTTCTCCGGCACGTGGGGCTGTTCGGCTGCCGGGACTTCTTTCGCTCCCAGCGGATATTCAACAGTCGGAACACCGCCTATCAAGCTGACGACTACAAGCGTACGCTTAAGGCCCATAAGTAACATAGTACCGAACATTCACGCCCCATAAGCGCCAGCCTAAGCGTTGAAACAAAACTGCCTCTTCAGGCGCGCTCAGATTAGTTCGACTGGCATGGACTTCGACAGTTCCCAACTTCTATGTCGCACCCAGGCAGCGCGCGACTTGACAATCCAGCTGCGACGGGCGCACGCTGAGACAAATGACGATAGACCAACGGCTGGAAGCGCTCACGCAGAGCGCGGAGTTGCTGCTGCACGCCCACGAGAGCACTGAGGAAAAGATTCGCCACCTGGCAATCATCGCCGAGCAGAACGAAATTCGGGCTGGGCAGATGATGGAGGCTATCGCCCGGCTAAGCCGGATTGCGGAAACGCACCAAGATCGCCTCGACGTTCATGAGCGCCGACTCGACAACCTGGGGAATCGTTGATCACCAGGCCGAGCCGGTGCCGCCCGACAGTCTAGCAGACGCCGCGCACGACTTGACAACTCAGGCGTGACGAGCTCACGCTGACAAAGAAGATCGAGGGCCGCCGATGAACGCCGATAAACGCGGATTAAAACAAAACAGCCTGCGCTTTTCTTATCCGTGTTTATCGGCGTTCATCGGCGGCTAATTCTCTTTTGCCGCTGCCGCCCGACATCTCCGTAGCCGTAATCAACTGGAACCGGCGCGACTACCTGCGCGCCTGCCTGGAATCGCTGACCCGCCAGCGCCACGCCGATTTCGAAGTCATCGTGGTGGATAACGGCTCGCGCGATGGATCGCTCGATATGGTCCGCGCGGAGTTCGTCTCCCGCCCGGGCTTTCGCATCGGCGTGATCGCCAACACCGTGAACCGTGGATTCTGCGCCGCCAACAACCAGGCGTTTGCCGCCGCGCGCGGCAGCTTCGTCGCCCTTCTGAACAACGATGCTGAGGCGGAGCCGGACTTTCTGGCCGCCTTGCGAAGCGCTTTCGACGCCGCGCCGGATATCGGCATGGCGGCCGCGAAAGTATTGGTGTACGAAGATCCGCGCCGCATCGACAAGGTTGGCCACCTCATCTACCCGGATGGCCAGAACCGCGGTCGCGGCACGGGCGAGATCGACCGCGGCCAATACGACAGCAGCCCGGAAAGCCTCTGGCCGGATGGTTGCGCCGCCATGTACCGCAAAGCCATGCTCGACCGGATCGGCGGATTCGACGAAGACCTGTTCATGTTCGCCGACGACGCGGAACTCGGCCTGCGGGCCCGTATCGCCGGCTGGCGCTGCCTCTACATCCCGGACGCCATCGTGCGCCATCACCGCGGCGGCAGCCTGCACGCAAGTTCCCAGAGGCGCATTTTTCTGATCGAGCGCAACCGCGTGCTGCTGGCCGCCAAGCTGTTCCCCTGGAGTCTGCTGCTGCTGAATCCGTATTATTTCGCACTCCGCCTGGCCGTAGGTCTGCTCGCGGCGGCTCGCGGAAAAGGCGAGATGGCCCGCTTCCCGGGACTTTGGAACAAGCTAAGCCTCGCATCCACCATCGTGCGCGCCGACTTCGCCGCTATCGCTATGCTTCCGCGCATGCTCAGTAAGCGGCGGCAGGTGCGCCTTCTGGCGAAGCTCACCCCGGCTCAGATCCGCCGGCTCATTTTGGACCACAGGATACCGGTACGGGCTTTGATCGAGAAGTCCAACTGAGCGGGCGGGCGAGGGGGTCCGGAGACACGGGACTCCTCATTAGGTGTACAATATTGTTGCCAATGCGGATTGACCTCACTCCGCCTCAAGGCGAGCCAGGAAGTGTTATGGATAAGCCGGCGCAAAACATTCAGGACAGTTTTTTGAACAATGCGCGAAAAGACAAAATTGTCCTCACCATCTATTTGATGAGTGGGGTTAAACTTTCCGGCCGCATCAAGAGCTTCGATAAGTATTCCCTCGTGCTCGAAACCAACAATCAGGAACAGCTCATCTTCAAGCACGCCATCTCCACCGTCGTCACGCTGAAGTCGGCGCACGCCTACGCCGGCGGCTCCCAGACCGTGGCGCAGAGCTCCGCGGCCCAGCCCTCCAACACGGGCGGGCTTTCCGAACTGCCGGAGGTGTAGATCCCCACGGCCCTCAACTCGCCGCCCGAACGGGCGATCCTGGTGGGCGTGGATCGAAAGGGGCGCGGCTCGCGTCCCGCGCAGGCTGAAGAATCGCTCGACGAACTGGCGGAGCTGGCCGCCAGCGCCGGCGCTATCGTGGCCGCCCGCCTGATGCAATCGCGGCCCGCGCCCGAAGCCGCCACTCTCATCGGTCAAGGCAAAGTCGTCGAGGTGGCGGCGCTGGGCGAGTCCCTGAACGCCGGCCTGGTCATTTTCGACCACGACCTCACGCCCACCCAGCAACGCAACCTCGAAAAGCAGCTTTCCACTAAGGTCATCGACCGCACGCAACTGATCCTCGATATCTTCGCCCGGCGCGCGCGCACGCGGGAAGGCCGCCTCCAGGTGGAGCTGGCCCAGTTGAACTATCTGTTGCCGCGGCTCGCTGGACGGGGAACCGAGATGTCCCGTCTCGGCGGCGGCATCGGCACCCGCGGCCCCGGCGAAACTCAACTCGAAACCGACCGCCGGCGCATTCACCGCCGCATCAAGCGCATTGAGGAGGATTTGCAAAGCGTGCGCGCCGGTCGCGCTCTACACCGCCGCCAACGGCACTCCGTCCCGCTCCCCACCATCGCTCTGGTGGGCTACACAAACGCCGGGAAATCCACGCTCTTCAACCGCCTCGCCGAGGCCCGCGTGCTGACCGATGCGCGCATGTTCGCCACGCTCGATCCAACCGTCCGCTCGGTCACGCTGCCCTCCCGCCGGCACGCGCTGTTGAGCGACACGGTCGGCTTCATCCGCAGCCTGCCCACCACCCTGGTGCAGGCCTTCCGCGCCACCCTCGAAGAGGTTACCGAAGCAACTCTCATTCTGCACGTTGTGGATATTTCATCGCCGCACGCCTTTCCGCAAACCGGGCACGTGCTGAAGGTCCTGGCCGAAATCGGCGCCGCTGCCATTCCGCAACTGCTGGTGCTGAACAAGGTGGACCGCCTGCCGGAAGCCGATGTGGAAGCCGCCCGCCGCCGTCTGCTCGGGGATTCTGAAACAGCCGCCACGCGGGCAGTCGCCGTCTCGGCGCTCACCGGACACGGAATCGACGGCTTGCTGGCAGCTATCGACGAGGTGTTGCTCTTCGATCCGGTCGTGCGCGCCCGCCTGCGCTTTCCGCTGAGCGAAGGCGCACGCATTTCCCAGGTACACGAATTAGGCCGTGTGCTCGAAACACGGTATGCCGCGGACTCCTGCGAGATGGATGCCGAGATTCCCGAATCGCTCCGCCGCAGGCTGGCCGCTTATCTTGCCTGAAGGACGCATAACTGTGGATAAGTCTGTGGGAAAGCCGAGTCACGAAATGGTTAAGCCACGCGAATTAAGATATTTACCACGAATTGAACCGATCCGCAGCAACCTGGGGTAACCGATTCGCGCGGAAAGACTTATGTCCCAGTTACAAGTCGCGGCTGCTAGCGCCTGGTGGTACTGGTTCCCGAGGTGGCCGGCCAACCCCTGTTTTCCACAGTTGTTGTCGAAAGCCATTACGAACTATATTTGGGATGGACGATGAATATTCCGAATCTGTTGACCATTCTGCGAATCTTCTTCGTCCCGCTGCTGGTCGCCGCGCTCGTTCAGGAGCACGCCAACGTATGGCTGGCCTTGGGGATCCTCCTGGTCGCCGCCAGCACAGACCTGCTGGATGGATACCTGGCCCGCCGCTGGCGTCAGATCACCACCATCGGCACGCTGCTCGATCCCATCGCCGACAAACTGCTGGTCTCCTCCGCGCTCATCGCTCTCGTACAGGTGCGGGCGGTTCCGGCGTGGATGGTGATTCTGATCGTGGGCCGCGAGTTCGCCGTCTCCGGCTTGCGCGCCATCGCCGCCGCGGAAGGCTACACCATCAAGGCCAGCGACCTGGGCAAGACCAAGATGGTTTCGCAAGTGGCCGCCATCTCCTGCCTGCTGCTGAGCACACGCTATCCGGCGCTGGTCCTGCCCGGCATCGTGCTCATGTGGGGAGTTGTCGTCTTTGCCCTTCTTTCCGCCGCCAGCTACTTCCGCAAGTTCTGGCGCCGCATCGACAAAGGCATCAAGAAACGCCGCCGCCGCGAGCTGCTGTTGATCGAGAAACGCAAGAAGCAGATGGCCGTGCGTCAGAGCGGAGCGGGCACCGGTACTGGTTTGGGCGGCACCAGAATCTGAACACCCTGAGGCGTCAGCGTCACAATGCGAATTTGGCCCTTGGGTCCGGCCGGTCCCACGGGTTTCCCATTCAGCGTGATCTGCAATGCGCCTGCATTGCCGGTGCGCAGGCGGATCTCGCTCATGGCATCCACGGTCTTGATCAGATTCGGCTCCAACATCGCTGTCATCACTTCTTTGCCGTCGGCCCACACCCGCACCCAGGTGGGCTCGTCCGCGGTCAAAGAGGCGCGCAGGCTTGCGGCCGGCGTACTGGAGGTTACGGCGTCGGTCGCGGGCAGCGCTGGCTCGCTATGTACTTCCGCGAGAGCGACAGGCTTCGCCGGAGTAGTAGTTTTCACCGCCTGATGAGCCGCCGGGGCCTCCGCCGCGTGGCGGCTCCTCTGCCACCATGCGTAGATGCCCGAGCAGACCAGCATCACCACCACCAGCATTGCCAGGGACGGCAGAGCCGAAGAATTCTGGCGATAGCCGGCTCCCTCCCATTTCGGAACCTTCGGAACCTTGAAGGCGGGTTCCGCCGGCACGACCGCGAAGCCGGGCAGGTCCGCTCCGGGGTGCATCGCCCGTTGCACTTCGACCGCCAGCTCCTCTTCGTCCAGTCCGAGAGACCGCGCATACTGCCGCACGAAGCTCTTGGCAAACACCCCGCGGGGCAAACGGTCGAACTGATTCTTTTCGATGGCGTCCAACAGGTGAGAATTAATCTTGGTTTCGCCGGCGATTTGCTCCAGGCTCAGGCTTTTGCGCAGACGTTCAGCGCGCAACGTTTCGCCGACTGAACTCATACCCCGATACAACCTCTAAAGTTATAATACAACAGGACCCCATGGTGAACCCGCTGCCTCGCTCTCGCCGAGAACCGGCATGACCGCCGGCATCACCTGCATGGTCTGTGGCCACTCGGGATTCCGCCCGCTGTTTGCGGCCACCGACCGCCTTTACGGCGCCACCGAACGCGAGTTCCAACTGGTCGCTTGCGAAGGCTGCGGCTTGATGCGTCTGGCGCCGCAACCCGTGCCCGAGGAACTGACGCTCTACTACCCACGGAACTACTGGTACGCGCCGGACGCCACCCTGGCCGCGCGCCTGGAAGAGAGCTACCGCAGACTGGTGCTGCGCGATCACGTGCGCTTCGTGAGCCGCGCGCTGGTCGAGTGCGGGGAAACCGGTCCGCTGCTCGATGTAGGTTGTGGCGGCGCCCTGCTGCCGCGCATGTTGCGCGAGCGCGGGTTCCCCGCCATGGGCCTGGACTCTTCGCCGGAAGCTGCCGCCATCGCCTGGAACACCAACGGCGTGCCCGTAGTCTGCGGAGATCTGGAGCACGCGCCGCTTCGATCGGGCCTATGCGCCGCTATTAGCATGTTCCACGTGCTCGAGCATCTTTACAATCCGCGCGCGTACCTGGAATCCGCCCGCGAACTGCTGCGGCCCAATGGCCGCCTGATCGTGCAGGTGCCCAACGCGGCCTCCTGGCAGTTCCAGTTGTTAGGCCCCCGCTGGAACGGCGTAGACGTGCCGCGGCATCTAACCGACTTTCGCGCCCGCGACCTGGAAGCGCTGCTCTCCGCCGCCGGATTTGAGGTGCTGCGGCGCAAGTATTTTTCCTGGCGCGACAATCCCGCGGGGCTCGCCAGCAGCCTGGCGCCCGCGCTCGATCCCATGGCCCGCCGGGTCCGCGGTCTGCGCGAAACGCCGCTCGGAAAGCTGCTCAGAGACCTCGTATATTTCGCCCTTCTGGTAGGGGCCGTGCCCTTCACCCTGCTCGAAGCCGCTTGCCATGCAGGATCGACCATCATGATCGAAGCCCGCAAGAAGCCATGAAAAGACCATGACTTATTCCGCCATTGTGAACCATTTGCCAGGATGGTTAAGCCGTTATGTGCTGCATTTCGAAGCGGCCATCGAAGACGCCGTGGCCCGCTTCGCCCAGACGCTGCCGGCCGGCGCGCGAGTGTTGGATGCCGGCGCCGGCGAGTGTCCCCACGCCCGCTACTTTACGCGCCAGCGCTATTTCGGCGCGGACCTGGCCGTCGGCGACGTCGCTTGGGATTACAGCCGGCTGGATGCCCTGGCGGACCTCGCCTGCCTGCCTTTTGCATCCGGCTCGTTCGATGCCGCCATCCACATCGTGACCCTCGAACACGTGCGCGAGCCAGGCTGCGTATTGCGGGAAATCGCGCGCACACTGGCGCCCCGCGGAGCCTTGCTCGTGGTTGCGCCGCACGAGTGGGAAGTACACCAGGCGCCTAACGATTACTATCGCTACACCCGGTATGGTCTGGCATACCTGCTGGAGCGCGCGGGCATGGCCGAAATCGAGATCCGTCCCGTGGGCGGCTACTTCCGCCTGCTGGCCCGCCGCTTGTTGAACGGGCTACAATTCTTTTCAGGGGGCTTCCGCTGGATCGGCTTTCTTCCCGCCGCACTATTGCTGGTCCCGCCGGCGCTGCTGGCGCCGTCTCTGGATTTCCTGGACCGCGAGCGCAACTTCACCCTCGGATACATATGCACCGCAAAAAAATCGTCCTGATATTGGCGGCTGCCTGCCTCACGCTCGGGGCGCAGGCCCGCGAATTTAGCGGCGCGCGCGCCATGGAGTATGCCCGCAAGGCCGTATCGTTTGGCCCGCGTCCGCCGGGCAGCCCGGCGCTTCGCGGTCTGCGAGCCTACGTCCTCGCGGAGTTGAAGCTGCGCGGATGCACGGTCATCGAGGACAGTTTCACCGCAAGCACGCCGCTGGGGCCGATCCCGATGGTCAACATTATCGCGCACTTTCCCGGCAAATCCGGCCGCGCCGTGGTTTTCACCGGCCATTACGATACCAAGCTGGAGCCGTTGGTGCGTTTCGTCGGAGCGGACGATGGAGGCTCCTCGACCGCCTTCCTGCTGGAGATGGCCGAAGCCCTTCAGGGCGCGCCGCGCAAAGACGATGTTTACCTGGTCTGGTTCGATGGCGAGGAGGCGCTCCACAAGGAGTGGACCGATGCGGACAGCCTCTACGGCAGCCGCCACCTGGCCGAGCGCTGGGCCGCCGACAACACCCTCGGTCGCATCAAAGCGCTGATCAATCTGGATATGATCGGCGATAAAGACCTGGACATCATGGACGAACAGAATTCCTCGCCGGCGCTGCGCAAGCTGATTTGGAGCACCGCCCGGCGGCTGGGCTATGGCAAGTATTTTCTGGAGACGGGCGGCCCCACCGACGACGATCACATGCCGTTCGTGCGCATGGGCGTCGAAGCCGTGGACCTGATCGACTTCGACAAAAACTACTGGCACACGCCCCGGGATACAATCGATAAACTGAGCCCCCACAGCTTCGAGGTGGTGGGGACGGTGCTGACGGCGGTGCTTAACGAGTTGGAGGAGCGCTGACATGTCAAACAGATTTGGCACGGATATTCTTCGCCAGACCTCGCTGCGCTCCGGAATGCTCGTCGACAAACGCCCGTTCACCATCGTTCACCAAGGATCAAGGAACGTGGAAGAATTAATGAAGCTATTATGTCTGGCGGGGTTGTGTTTCCCCGCCTGCGCGACCCTGCAGATTTCATCCCTGACGCCGTCGCCTCAAGCGCCGCAGCTCCTCGGCTCGCCCATCACCTGGACGGCGACTGCCACCGACAGCAATGCCGGTCCGCTGACCCTCCAGTTCAACGTGGCCCATCCGGGAGGGACTGTTGGATACCGTCTTGCAAAGGACTTCAACGTGGGCACGCTGGCCGCCTCTACGTGGACTTCGCAACCATTCGTATGGGTGCCGACCGGGGTCGAAGGCGCCTACCAAATCGAGGTCGTCATCAAGGATTTCACTTCCAACGAAAGCGCTTCGATGACAGCGCAGTTTAAGATCGCGCCGCTGGTCATCGGCAGCCAGCCTGTCGTCGTAGCCACCGCCAACCCTCTGGTGGCGTTGTTCAGTGCACCCGCCTGCGCGTCCGGAAGCCAGATGCGGGTCTACTTTCAACAGCAATTGAAAAGCACCCCGGCGACCACGACGAACTGGGCAAACTGCCACGCACCCGACACCATGACATTTGAAATCGCCGGCATGTACCCCAGCACAACCTACCAGATGCTGGCCCAGACGGACACCGGGGGCACGATCACCAACGGACCCATGGTGAATTTCACGACCGGGGCCCTTCCTACGGATATTGACTTCCCTACTTTCACTCCGGTCGTGGCGGCAGGCGCACATACCAACACCGCCTTGAAAGTGCTCCTACGCGGTGCGACCATCTCTTTAGGGACTCCTTACCTTGCCTTGGCGACCGACTTATCCGGCAACATCATTTGGTATTACACTCCGTATGTCTCAGCGCCCTACGTGCTGACGACGCGTCCACTGGCAAACGGAGGAATCCTCTCGATTCAAGACGGCGTCGCCTGGAATCCGGCATCCCAGGGTTTGCAGCTCCTGCGCTAGACCGACCTGGCAGGCAATATCGTCCGGGAAACCAATACCGGAGCGATCCAGCAGGAGTTGATCGCACTGGGCGCCACCGGCTTAGGGCCGTGCAATGTGTTTCCCAGCCCGGCGCCGGTCGGCTCGTCCTGCCTCGGCGCATTTCACCACGATGCCATTCAGACTCTGCCGAATAACTACATGGCGGTGCTTGTCGACGTAGAAGAGATTTTTCCGCCCGGCACGCAAGGCGATAACACTGGTCTTCCGGTCGATATCGTGGGAGACGCCATTGTAGTCCTGAATCGGGACTGGCAGGCGGTCTGGTACTTCAACGCGTTTGAGCATGATAGCGGCTGTCCTGTTCCCCCCGCCACCGGGCCCTGTCAGTTGGATATCAACCGAGCGGCGGTGCTGGGCGGGAGTTGCGGCGCCAGTTCACCGGGATGTCCACCGATGTTCCTGCTAGGCCCCGGCATCGCCCCGGCGGCCATAGACTGGCTGCACGGCAACAGCCTTTATTACTGGCCGACGGATAATTTCGGGGGCGCCTCGGGGGACATCGTCTGGTCTTCCAAGAATCAGGACTGGGTTATGAAAATCGACTACAAGAACGGCACGGGCACCGGCGAAATTTTATGGCGCATGGGCAATGAGGGTGATTTCACCTTCAACAATATCTATAACGATCCTTGGCCGTGGTTTTCGGGTCAGCACGACGTGGGTATCGCAGAAAACGGCGCGGGTGTCATGACGATTTTCGACGATGGCGATACACGGGTTTCGTCGCCGCCTGGAGGGTTGGGCTATCCCGGCTGCGAACCCTCCGACTGCGATAGCCGGGGCATGGCGTTGAATTTCAACGAATCGACCATGGAAGTTACGCCGGTGTTGAGCGACGATCTGGGATCCTATTCGACGGCTATGGGAAGCGCCCAATTGCTGCCCGACGGCAATTACTTTTTTATGTCGGGATGGGTGCTCGCAAATAATAGCGTGGTCAGCTACGCCTTGGAAATCCTGCCGACGGCCGGCACCGATACCGGCACCACTGTGCTGAACGTGGAACAAAGCGTCGGAGGGTACCGAGCCTGGCAAATGAGCAGCCTGTATAACCCGCCTGAGAATTAGGACACGTACCGAATGCGCTGTGCCGGGATTTTAAGTTTATCCAGCAGATTTTAGCTGAATTATAATTTGGCGACCTTGACACAGATCTTCGAGCGGTGTATTGTACCTTAGTACTTGACTGGCCTTTTGAGGAGGAGAAAGAGCCATGAAGAACTTATTAGTGACGTTATTGTGTCTGGCGGGGCTCTCTATTCCCGCCTGCGCGACCGTGCAGATTTCATCCCTGACGCCGTCGCCTCAAGCGCCGCAGCTCCTCGGCACGCCCATCACCTGGAAGGCGACTGCCACCGACAGCAATGCCGGTCCGCTGACCTTCCAGTTCAACGTGGCCCATCCGGGAGGGACTTTTGGATACCGTCTTGCAAAGGACTTCAACGTGGGCACGCTGGGCGGCTCTACGTGGACTTCGCAACCATTCGTATGGGTACCGACCGGGGTCGAAGGCACCTACCAAATCGAGGTCGTCATCAAGGATTTCACTTCCAACGAAAGCGCTTCGATGACAGCGCAGTTTAAGGTCGCGCCGCTGGTCACCGGCAGCCAGCCTGTCGTCGTAGCCACCGCCAACCCTCTGGTGGCGTTGTTCAGTGCACCCGCCTGCGCGTCCGGAAGCCAGATGCGGGTCCACTTTCAACAGCAATTGAAAAGCACCCCGGCGACCACGACTAACTGGGCGAAATGCCACACAGCCGGCACCATGACGTTTGAAATCGCGGGCATGTATCCCAGCACGGCCTACGACATGTTGGCCCAGACGGAGACCGCGGGCGTGGTAACCAACGGACCGGTCGTGCATTTCACGACCGGGGCCCTTCCTACGAATATGACATTCCCTACCTTCACCGCGGTGGTGGGGCCAGGCTTGCAGACTGACACTGCCTTAAAGGTGCTCCTGTCCGATCCTTCCACCGTTGACGGAGCTCCTTACGTTGGCGTGGCGACCGACTTAGACGGCAATGTTGTTTGGTATTACACTACCACTCCCGCCCCAGCGCCCTACCTTCTGATAACGCGTCCGCTGAAAGATGGAGGAATGCTCTCGATTCAAAACGGTGTCGTCTGGAATCCGGTAACGCAGTCGATGCAGCTTCTGCGCCAAACCGACCTGGCCGGCAATATCGTCCGGGAAACCAATACCGGAGCGATCCAACAGGAGCTGATCGCCATGGGGGCCACCGGCTTGGGGCCGTGCAATGTGTTTCCCCGCCCGGCGCCGGTCGGCTCGTCCTGCCTAGGCGCATTTCACCACGATGCCATTCAGACGCTGCCGAATGACTACATGGCGCTGCTTGTCGACGTAGAAGAGATTTTTCCGCCCGGCACGCAAGGCGATAAAACTGGTCTCCCGGTCGATATCGTGGGAGACGCCATTGTAGTCCTGAATCGGGACTGGCAGGCGGTCTGGTACTTCAACGCCTTTGAGCATGATAGCGGCTGTCCCGTTCCCCCCGCCACCGGGCCCTGTCAGTTAGATATCAACCGGCCGGCGGTGCTGGGTTGGACCTGCGCGATCAATCAAGCGGGATGTCCACCGATGCTCCTGCTAGGCACCGGGATCGCCCCCTTGGCCCCAGACTGGCTGCACGCCAACAGCCTCTATTACTGGCCGACAGATAATTTCGGGGGCGCCTCGGGGGACATCATTTGGTCTTCCAGGAATCAGGACTGGGTCATGAAAATCGACTATAACAACGGCACGGGCACTGGCGACATTTTATGGCGTATGGGCAATGACGGCGACTTCACCTTCAACAATATTTACAACGACCCATGGCCGTGGTTTTCGGGTCAGCATGACGTGGGTATCGCAGATAACAGCACCGGTGTCATGACGATTTTTGACGATGGCAATACACGGGTTTCGCCGCCGCCGCTGGGGTTGGGCTATCCCGCCTGCGAACCCTCGGACTGCAACAGCCGGGGCATGGCTGTGACTTTCAATGAATCGACCATGGAGGTTACACCGGTGTTGAGCGCTGATCTGGGAAATTATTCGACGGCAATGGGAAGCGCTCAATTGCTGCCCGACGGCAACTACTTTTTTATGTCGGGATGGGTGCTTGGAGACAATACCCTGGCCAGCTATTCCATGGAGATCCTGCCAACCGCCGGAACCGATACCGGCGCTACGGTACTGAGTGTGGAAAGCCAGGAAGAGTATCGTGGCTGGCAAATGACCAGCCTGTATAACCCGCCTATCCAGTAGGACACGTACCGGAGGGCATCGCCACGGCCAGATGATGCCTTTCTCGGAAGACTCGTCTTCAGAACGACAGATGCAGGCCGAGTTGTAACTGCCGCGCCGGAGTGACTACCGTAGCAATAACTCCGGTAGTCGGTACTCCCACCCTACTGTTCGGCAGGCCGAATTGCGGCGTGTTGAACAGGTTGAATGCCTGGGCCGTGAACTGCAGAACAAATCTCTCCTTGAACGAAGCGGAGCGCTGCAGGCCGACGTCGTTATTCCGGGTGTCCGGTCCTACCAGAATATTGCGCCCCGCATTTCCGTAGGTGTAGGCCGCCGGGGCCGGAAAGGCCGATGCATTGAACCAATCGTTCGGGCCTTGATCGGTCGGATAGAACGCCGCGCCCGCTACTACATTGGGCCGCGCCGTGGCGCCCGTATTGGTCGGGTCGAAGTTCAGGATTGGCGTGAACGGCAGCCCGGTCTGGATTGAGGTAACACCGGAAAGCTGCCACCCACCCAGGCTGGCGCGAGCGACGCCGGGCTGGTTGAGCCATGTCTTGCCGCGCCCGAAGGGCAGTTCGTAGATGTAACTTACCGACAGACGCTGGCGAACATCGAAGTTGGAGCTGCCGTAGTTCGCAGTGTAATTATCTGGATTCTGTGGGGGGATATCGTTAATGTCGGAAACCGGCCCGCCGTAGTCGAGCGAGTGGCTCCATGTGTAGGCGCCCAGAAAGCTAAACCCATTGTGAAAGCGCCGCTCGATCTGAAGGATCAGGGAATTGTAGTTGGAGCGATCGAGGGGCAGGTAAGCATCGATGGCGCTGTAGGCCGGGAAGGGCTCCCGCGGCTCGATGGCGCCCGGCCCGGGCTGTGGTTGATTAAAGTTGGATTCCACATACAAGTCGTGCGAGCCCGAACCTACATAGCCAAGTTGCGCCGTGAAGCCGCGACCGAGTTCCCGCTGCACGTTGAAGTTCCACTCCAAGGTGTAGGGCAGCGGCATGTAGATGGGCCAATAATTGACGCTCGGATTCACGATGTCGTCCGGATTCAGGATACCGGCCGGAATCCCTTCCGACAGCCTGATTAACGTATGGATCTGATCTCCCGTGTTGATCGAGCGCAGAAAATATGGCGGATTGTCGGTGGGCCGGCCGGATATGCCCAGGTTCTCGTCCGCTCTTCCGTAGAACACTCCGAATCCGCTGCGGATGACAGTCTTCGGCGTGACATGGTAAGCTAGCCCGACTCGCGGCGCGAAGTTCTTGGTATCGGGATTGGCAAACGAATTCCGTAAGCCGTACTGGCTGGCTTCCGGCGCGGTCTTTACCAGACCGTAAGCCGGGCCAGGCTGCAGGATGAAGTCGGAGTAGTGGTTGGCGGTTTCGTACCAGGGCATGGCCAGTTCATAGCGCACTCCCAGGTTTAACGTGAGCTTCTGACTCACCTTCCAGTCGTCCTGGAAATAGCCCTCAAGCGTATGCTGCCGGCTCTCGTTAACTGACCGCGTCGATACCGTGTAGTTATTTACATAGCCCAGGAGGAAATCCGCGAGGCCCACGCCCGTTCCGGAGCGGCTCTGGGGGTTCTGCGTGTAGACTCCCGTGAAGTCGAAGGTTGGCCGGGCCGAGAGGGTGACGTCGGCGTATAGCGTCACCTGCTCGCCGTCCACCCCGAATTTCAGCGTGTGCCGCCCCTTGATCCAGGACAGGTCGTCGAGGAGCTGAATGTTGCGTCCTTGCTTATCGAGCGGCAGATTACCGGAACCGGTTGCACCGATCGGCAAGCTGCCGGGGCTCGTGGTTCCCAAAGTGCTGAGACCGGTGATGCCAAAGGTCGGCAGGCCGTGAACGTCCGGATAGTTGGGCGCTCCCTGGATACCGTATTCCGCATCGAGATTCGTCCCCGGAACCTGCTGCACCTCGCGCGTTTCCATATAGCCCACGCGCCATTCGTTGATCAGGTTGGGGCGAAAGATGTGCATTTCGCTGCCCACCACGGAATGAGCCTCCGTCCAGACATCGCTGGGGTCGCTCGAGGGCGGCGGCAGCGGGGCCGGCAGAACACCGGTATTATCCTGCTTCGAGTAGCGGACGAAGAAGATGTCCTTGTCGCTGAACCGGTGGTCGCCGCGAATGTTACCCTGTTCGCCTGTAAGTCGTTCGGCCTGGTCGGATAAGAAGTTCGCGGCCCCGTTCAGGTCGGGTGGCGGATAGAGCGCCAGCAGTTTTGTCGAAACCGGGTCCCATTCGCTGGGGGGAATGGTCTTGTTGGGGAAGGGCGTCCGCACGTAGCCCGTTCCCTTTGGATTGGCGACGGTCGATGTGGGTTCGTAGATGGGAGTGCTGAAGATGCCTTTCCTCTGTTTCAGCGTGGGCACGCTGGCAAGTTGCGGCGCCACATTGACCGACTGCAGGCCCTGCCAACTGGCAAAGAAGAAGGTGCGGTTCTTAATGATCGGTCCGCCAAAGGTGGCCCCAAACTGGTTCTGGGTATAATTCGGTTTCTGCCCCACTATTTGGAAAAAAGGGGTGGCATCGAAGAACGAGTTCCGCAGGTATTCCCACATGCTGCCGCGGAACTGGTTGGTGCCCGACTTCAGCGTTACGTTGACCACCGCGCCAGCCGCTTGCCCGAACTCCGCCGAGAACGTGCTGGTCTCAACCTTGAATTCCTGCACGCCGTCGAGGACCGGCTCGATGGCCTGCGCGGCCGAGTTGTCGAAGCCCACGATCTTGTT
>Ga0302326_10001652_pt1 | contig 56200 bp, 52 predicted proteins | sample Palsa_T0_3_FD_202264 | JGI IMG/M metagenome (GOLD analysis project Ga0302326, IMG submission 202264) | Peat permafrost microbial communities from Stordalen Mire near Abisko, Sweden - Palsa_T0_3 | ecosystem: Environmental > Terrestrial > Soil > Palsa > Peat permafrost | place: Sweden: Abisko...
CCGGCGTCACCTTTGGCGTTTCGCGGCTGAAGCCGGCGGCGCCTGAGGTGGAACGCAGCACAGTATGGACCGACACGGTGAAGCGCGGTCCGATGCTGCGGCAGGTGCGTGGACTGGGTTCGCTGATTCCCAGTCAGGAGTTCACCCGTCAAATACCCGCGGAGACGGAAGCAACCGTGGTTCGCATCCTCATGCTGCCCGGCACGCAAGTGAAGGCGGATACCACTTTGCTGGAGATGAGCAATCCCCAAGTCGAGCAGGCCGCCGTCGACGCCGATCTGCAACTGAAGGCCGCCGAAGCTGAGTATCAGAGTTTGAGAGTCAAGCTGCAAAGCGACCTGATGAGCGAAAAAGCCGGAGCAGCGACGGTAAATGCGGACTATACCCAGGCGGAACTGCAATCCGAAACTGACAAGGCGCTTTACGATCTCGGCGTGATCTCCGGACTTGCGTATAAGAATTCCAAGAGCAAGGCTGACGAGCTCACTACACGCAACAAAATCGAGGACGAGCGGCTGGAAATCGGCCTGAAGGCGATTGAGTCACAGCTTGCCGAACAACAAGCCAAGGTGGATCAGATCCGGGCTCTCGCCGAGCTCAAGCAAAAGCAGTTGAACGCGCTGAAGGTGCGGGCGGGAATCGAAGGCGTGCTGGTGGATTTGCCATTACAGGTCGGCCAGCATGTGCTTCCGGGCACGGAACTGGCGAAGGTGGTGCAGCCGAACCATCTGATGGCGGAACTGAAGGTCCCGGAAACGCAAGCCCGCGATGTGCAGATTGGGCAACCGGGCCAGGTCGATACGCACAATGGAACGGTTGCCGGCACGGTCATGCGCGTCGATCCGGCGGTTCAGAACGGCACGGTGACCGTGGATGTGAAGCTGACTGGCGATCTCCCGAAGGGAGCGCGGCCTGATTTGAGCGTCGATGGAACCATCGACCTGGAACGCCTCGACAATGTTCTTTATGTTGGCCGTCCGGCATTCGGCCAGGAGAGCAGCACGATCAGCCTGTTCAAACTTGACGCCGACGGCAAGGGCGCGGTTCGTGTTCCCGTGAAAGTTGGGCGCGCCTCGGTCAATTCGATTCAGATTCTTGAGGGATTGCACGAAGGCGACACTGTGATTCTGTCTGACATGTCGCGCTCCGATAATACGGACCGCATCCGGCTTGAATAAGAACAAACACTTGAGGAAGACCCTATGAGCGACGCACGGCAAACGCTGATCGAGATTGAGAACATGACGAAAGTCTTCTACACCGACGAGGTCGAGACGCACGCGCTCTCCGGAGTTCATCTGGCGATTCGCAAGGGGGAATACGTTGCCATGTCGGGGCCCTCGGGATGCGGGAAGTCAACGCTGCTCTCAATCATTGGCTTGTTGGACACGCCGACCGGCGGTAGCTATCGCCTGAACGACCAGCCGGTCGAGAACCTGGATTTTGCCCAGCGCTCCCGCATTCGCAACCAGGAGATTGGATTCATCTTTCAGAGTTTCAACCTGATTGGCGACCTCACAGTTTACGAAAATGTCGAACTGCCGCTCACCTACCGCCAGAAAATGCCGGCCGCCGATCGCAAGAAGCGAGTGATGGAATCGCTGGAGCGTGTGGGCATGGCGCATCGGGTGCGGCACTATCCTTCACAGCTCAGCGGCGGACAACAGCAGCGCGTCGCAGTAGCGCGTGCGCTTGCCGGACATCCTTCAATCCTGCTGGCGGATGAGCCTACCGGAAACCTCGACTCACGCAATGGTGAAGCTGTGATGGAGTTGCTGCAGAACCTGCACCGCGAGGGAGCGACGATCTGCATGGTGACGCACGATCCGCGCTTCGCCAAGCACGCCGAGCGGGAAGTGCATCTGTTCGATGGCAAAGTAGTGGCCGAAGAAGAGCTGAAAAAGCTTCTCCAGGAGACGGGCGCGTGACTGGGCTGCTGCACGATCTTCGCTATTCGATCCGGCGAAGGCGGCTTTTCTGCCGGCCTGGCGCGCCGCGAGTGTCGATCCCATGACGGCGCTGCGTTACGAATAAGTTTCTGCGATCAGTCAAAGTCCCCGCTGATGAGAGTGGCGCCGCGTTTACGAATGAGGAGATTACAAACCGATGAGCGGGTTGCTGCAGGATATTCGCTATGCATTGCGACAGTTGCGTAAAAATCCCGGCTTCACCACCGTGGCCGTGCTTACGCTGGCGCTGGGAATCGGCGCTAATACAGCCATATTCGGTCTGCTCGATCAAGCGCTGCTGCGCAGCCTGCCGGTGCGGGAGCCCAACCGTCTCGTGCTGCTGAAGTATTCCGGCAGCAGTGACGGGCGGCTCAGTTCCCGTTCCGATGGAAAGTTTTACTTCTCTTATCCAATGTATCGGGATTTGCGAGACCGCAATTCTGTGTTTAGCGGTGTCATTGCAACCAATTGGACGCAAGCCGGCGTGCAGTGGCACAACCAGCCGGAACTTGTCGCCACGGAATTGGTTTCCGGCAACTACTTCGATGTGCTAGGAGTGCGGCCGGCGTTGGGCCGCCTGTTGGTCGCATCCGATGATACCGTGCCCAACGGCAATCCCATCGCGGTGTTGAGCTTCAATTACTGGCGGCGCCGTTTTGACGCAGATCCAGCCATTCTGAACCAGTCCATTTTAGTGAATGGCCATCCATTCACCATAGTCGGTGTGGCCCAGGCGGGTTTTCATAGCGTGGTGATGGGCGACACTCCCGACCTGTTTGTCCCGATGATGATGAGATCCGAGGTCATGCCGGGAAATGACGATCTCGAGGACCACCGTTCGAGCTGGCTCAACATAATCGCCAGACTAAAACCAGGCATAAGCCGCGAGCAGGCCGAGGCAGGCATTGGTCCGCTGTGGTATGCGTTGCGAGCCGAGGAACTGAAACAGAAGGGACATAGCACGGAGAATTACCGACAGAACTTTCTGACCAAGTCCCACCTGTCACTGGTCGACGGCAGGAAAGGATTTTCGCCACTGCGCAGTGACGTGCAAACGCCTCTGCTCATCGTGATGGCGATGGTGGGACTGGTTGCCCTGATGGCTTGCGCCAACGTAGGCAGCTTGCTGCTGGTGCGCGCGGCGGGGCGATTAAAAGAAATGTCGGTGCGCTATGCACTGGGCGCAAAGCGGAAGCGCGTGGTTCAGCAACTACTGGTGGAGGGACTGTTGCTGGGATTGTCTGGCGGGATGGTGGGAACCGCGGTGATGGTGTCGACCTCCGTCTCACCGCGGAAGGCTCGACGCCCCGCCAACATTTCGTAAACGATCGCGCCCACGCTGAAGATGTCGCTGCGGTGATCGACCGTCTTGCCGCGCAGCTGTTCGGGAGACATGTACGCGACCGTGCCGACCACAACTCCATGCTTTGTGACCGTGGTCAGGTCTTCGACGGAGCGGCCGGAGAGTTCCTGAGCAGATTGCAGCTTTGCAACTCCGAAGTCGAGAATCTTCACGCGGCCGTCGGCGGTCACAAACAGATTTTCGGGCTTCAGGTCACGATGAATGATGCGGCGATCATGTGCCGCGATGAGGCCCTGTACGATTTGCAGTGAGTAGTCGACGGCCTGGCGAACGTTTAACGGTCCTTCGGCCAGCCGCTTGCGCAGAGTCTTGCCTTCCAGCAGTTCGCAAACGATGTAGGGAGATCCCTGGTCGAAACCGACGTCATAAACGGCGACAATGTTGGGGTGATTCAGAGCGGCTGCAGCTCGAGCTTCGAGTTCGAAGCGGCGGAGATGATCGGGATTCTCGCTGGAAGCCGGCCGAATCAGCTTCAGAGCGACATCGCGCCCCAGTCTTTCATCGCGCGCCCGAAAAACCTCGCCCATGGCGCCGGAGCCAATCTTTTCGAGGATTCGGTAGTGGTTAATGACCCGGTCCGTCATGTGCAGCAGCGCCCCGCTGGCATGGTATGGCCCATATCTCTTGCAGTCAAGACCACTGCGATATGAGCCGGCGAACGGAAAGGCCGCGTCGCGAACATAAACTCCAGAAAGGCTGACATGACACCGGGCCGGGCCGGTTGTAAGATTGGGAGCCAGTGTCCTACTTCAATGCGCTTTTCTTGAATAAAGTCTCACGAGTCGTCACGCGGAAAGCGGACGCCTTGATCGGACGGGTGCGTCCACTCACTCCCACGCTGGAGGCTATGGGACTTCGACCTTTCGAACTTCACCTCGAACTTACGAATCTTTGTAATGCCGACTGCGTGTTTTGCCCCTACCAGTTTCAGCAGCGGAAAACGGAGTTCATGAGCGACCGGGTTTTCGAGAAAGCGCTGGGTGACTTTGTCAGAATCGGTGGCGGGTCGGTGGGCCTGACGCCCCTTGTCGGCGATGCCCTCATCGATCCGGGTTTCCTTGGCAGGGTGAGACGGCTGCGAGCGGAGCCCAACATCGATCGCATCTGGCTCACCACGAACGCCATTCTGCTCGACAAACACGGAGTCGCCGACGTACTCGCGTCCGGAATCACACACATGAACATTAGTACAGCCGGTTTTGACGAGGCTATGTATGTGCGTGTGTACCGTAATAGGTCCTACCGCAGAATGCGGGAAAATGTGCTGGAACTGCTCCGGTTGAATGCCCAGTGCAGCACTCCGATTCCAATCGCCATCGCGCTGCGTCCGGATCGTCCGCTGGACGAAGTGATGAAAGATCCGGATTTTCAGGACGTACTGGCCTACCATCCTCAGTTGGACTTTACCTGGGCCTATACGTCGGCCAATGGACGAATTGTTCGCGACGCGCTCCCACCGATCATGAAGCTAAGGACGGTCCGTCGCCGCGAGGAGCCCTGCGTCAACCTCTGGAATGGCCCGATCGTATTGCCCGACGGGACGGTCATGGCCTGTAGTTGCGTTGCGGCAATGGATGCACAGGCGGATTTGGGCTTGGGCAACATTCTTCAGACCAGCCTGCTTGAAATCTGGCAGGGGCAGATGCTGAGGGAACTGCGCGACAGTTTCGGAACCGACCGCTTGAATAAGACCTGTGCGGGATGCGACATGTACAGGGATCTCGAATTCTACCGAACTGGCGAGGGACGCCAGAGGGCGAGGATCAATCGAGCGCGTCATTCCGGAGTGGTGCAGATCACATCACCCCGTGAGGTTCGACCATTCAGCGGCGGCTGAGCAGCGGTTACCGGCATAGCGATCAAAACGATAGTCTCGAATCATGATCCTGGAATCCAAAACGGTTGCACGGTCGATCATTCGAAAGGCCAAGCTCACGGTCTTGGCCCATCGTATTCGAATGCTCTGGCACAGAGGGGACTATGAAGACCGATTCGCGGACGTTCTGCTTGGCTCCATAAGGCCTGATGACTGCGTGTGGGATGTGGGAGCGAATGTCGGTTTCTACACAGAGCGTTTTTCCAGGCTTGCACGCCACGTGATCGCCTTTGAGCCGGTGGCTGAGAACTTTCGGCAGATCGAGAGCAAGGGGATGCCGAATGTAACTTGCTTTCAGATTGCGCTCGGCGACGCCGCGGGCGAGGAGCCTGTGTTTATCGACGGACCGTTCAGCTCGGTCGCAGTGCCTCCCTATGCGGGAGCGCCCCAGCAGACCGTGAAGATTGTGCGCGGCGACGATCTTGCTTCCCTGCGGCAACCTGTGGTGGTGAAGATCGACGTGGAGGGATACGAAATCGAGGTCATTCGAGGCATGCAGCGGATTCTTAGCGGAGTTCGAGCGCTGTTCGTCGAGATTCATTTTCAGGTTCTGGAGGAGCGGGGAATGCGGCAGGCTCCTGCGGCCCTGGTCAAGGATCTCAAGCGGCTCGGATTTTCCCGAATCGAGTGGCCGGACGCTTCGCATATCGCCGCATATCGTGCCTGATCCGTAAAGGCGGCGGGAACCTTGGCCGTTGCAAAAACCATAGGCGGATGTGCTTGGGCTCATGCTATAATTTCCCTTCGCCTGCATGGTTCGCGAGGCAATCCTGTGATCTTCTCTACGGGCGAATCCTGCGCCATTCAAGATCGTGCCATTTCAGATCATTAGATACGAGGTCTAGCTATGTCTGGCCATTCAAAATGGGCCACAATCAAGCACAAAAAGGGCGCGCTGGACGCCAAGCGCGGCAAGATTTTTACCCGTCTCATCAAGGAAATCAGCATCGCAGCGAAGAATGGCGGCGGCGATCCTGATTCGAATCCCCGGCTGCGCGGCGCCATCGTCGCCGCCAAGGCGGAGAACATGCCCGCCGATAACATCAAGCGAGCCATTCAGCGCGGCACCGGAGAACTGCCTGGGGCTACGTACGAGGAGTTCTCTCTCGAGGGTTACGGGCCGGGCGGCGTGGCGGTTCTGCTCGATATCAATACCGACAACCGCAACCGCACGGTCAGCGAAATCCGCCACTGCTTCGGGAAGAACGGCGGTAACATGGCCGAAGCGGGCGCGGTCTCATGGATGTTCCACAAGAAAGGCGACATCATCATTCCGAAGAGCGCCGCGAAAGAAGACGACTTGATGAACATTGTTCTCGAAGCCGGCGGCGAAGATTTGAACGACGACGGCGAAAATTGGGAGATACTGACTGAGCCTTCCGCGTTCGAGGCAGTGCTTGAAGCGGTGAAGAAAGCCGGGATCGAGCCGGCATCCTCCAGTGTGGCGATGATTCCGCAAAACTACATCAAGCTCGAAGGTCAGGCGGCGAATACGATGATCCGGCTGATGGAAGCGCTGGAAGATCAGGATGATGTGCAGAATGTTCACTCGAACTTCGACATCGACCAGAAGCTGCTGGAAGAAGTTGCTGGCTAACATCGCGTTGAAAGATTCGAAACAGAGCCGCCCTTTGCGGGCGGCTTTTTTCTTGCGGGGCGCGTTCGAAAGAGTTTTCAACGAGATAGTTTTCAACACAAACGTGGAAAATTCTGTGGAAAAGCACGGAAGTATCTTCGTAAGTGATTCAACGAGAGATGGTTCAGCTCTTTGCACTGGAGCGAGTGCTGGCACTTTCGTGGTGCTTCTTGCCAAACAACCGGGTTGCTCCCGAGATCTTCAATATCGAGCCCAGCCTTGAAACTCAGACTCGATAAACTTCTGGTCGAGCGCGGGCTCGTTGCTTCGCGCGAGCGGGCGCAAGCCCTCATCCTCGCTGGCAATGTTCTGGTCAACGAGCAGAAGCTTGACAAAGCCGGTGCGCAAGTCGCAACCGATGCAACGATCCGCCTCATCGGAGAAGACTTGAAATACGTCAGCCGTGGTGGGCTGAAGCTTGAACGGGCGCTTAAACACTGGCAGATTGACGTCACGGGCAAGGTTTGTCTCGACGTCGGCGCTTCCACGGGCGGATTCACGGATTGCCTGCTGCAGCACGGAGCCGGCCGCCTGATCGCGGTCGATACCGGTTACGGACAGATGGATTTCAAACTGCGTCAGGACTCTCGCGTTCGACTGCTGGAGAAGACCAACGCGCGATACGTTACGGAAGAGATGATCGGCGAAAAAGTAAGCCTCATCGTAATCGACGTCGCATTTATTTCTGCGACGTTGGTTCTTCCTCCCGTGGTCAACGCTGCTCTCCCGGGGCCGGTCGATGAGCGGCGCGGACGAGAGGTGATCGTCCTGGTCAAACCTCAATTCGAAGCGGGAAGGGAATTCATCGGCAAGGGAGGGATTGTGCGCGACGAAGCGGCTCAGCTGGCGTCGGTGGAGAAGGTGAGAAGAACTTTGCTTGATCTCGGCTGCAATCGCACCGATGTGATCGAATCACCGATTCTGGGCGCAGAGGGAAATCGCGAGTTCCTTCTGTATGCCGTCTTCTAAATTCTCTGGTACTCAGCGGGAAAGCTTTTTCCTGGGAATTCTGTACAATCTTCTTTCTATCCAATGGCTAGCTCCTCCTCAACTTCCCCAAAGAAACTTGCGGCCATCATCTCGCGTCCGGCACGGCCGGAGGTTTCCCGCACTGTTCCGGAGTTGCTGAAGTGGCTTCACGCCCATGGCTACGACGTCATCGTCGATCCGGAGACGTCGAAGTATTCCAACGATGAGGAGGAAGTGCCGCGGCCGGAAATGTCGTTGCGGCCGTTGGATTTAGTTGTGGTGCTGGGCGGCGATGGCACTCTGCTCTCGGCTGTCCGCTCGACGGCCGCGATCGATGTGCCGCTACTTGGCGTCAACCTGGGTTCGCTCGGATTTCTCACCGACGTGCCGCTTTCTTCGTTGTTTTCCATGCTCGAGGCGATAGAGCAGGGCCGCGCCGCCGTGGAGCACCGTTCTCTACTACAATGCGATCTGCTGCGCGGCGAGGAGATTCTAGGAAGCTACACGGTCTTTAACGATGCGGTGGTCAACAAAACGCCATTGGCGCGCCTCAATCACTACGAGCTTTTGGTCGATAAGGTGTTCGTCTCGAGCTACCGTGCCGATGGAATGATCGTCTCCACACCGACGGGGTCGACCGCCTACTCACTTTCTGCCGGCGGCCCTGTACTCATGCCGACGGTCAATGCTTTTGTGATTACTCCCGTGGCGCCGCACGCGCTCACCCACCGTCCGTTGGTCGTGCCGGATTCGGCGGTTGTCGAAATTCTGCTGCGCGGACAGGAAGTGGCGTATCTCAGCCTGGACGGCCAGCCCGGCCTTGATTTGCGCGATGGCGACCGGGTGCGGTGCCGCCGCTCCGAACACAAGGTTAGCTTATACCACACCGATACTGATTTCTTTCATGTGCTGCGGACAAAATTGAAGTTGGGAGAAAGATAGGTCGGGTGTTGCGGATGAAGGGTCGGACTACAATTCCGCCGAATAGAGGTCGTGCGTTTTTTCGCGCCGCCGAATCAGCTTGACCGACTTCCCGCTCACCAGCAACTCCGCCGGCCTCGGGCGCGTGTTGTAGTTCGAGGCCAGCACCATCCCGTAGGCCCCGGCATCGAGAATCGCAAGTAACCCGCCTTCTTCGACCCTCGGCAATTCTCGATCACGCGCGAAGAAGTCGCCGGATTCACAGACGGAGCCTACCACATCCACGATTTCTTTGTCGGCTGCAAAATTATCGGATCGGGCTTCGGATTGCACTGCCGGAACGATCTCGTGATAGGCGCCGTAGAGTGCGGGCCGGATCAGTTCGGTCATGGCCGCATCCACGATGAGAAATCGCTTGCCATCGTTTTCTTTTCTGTAAAGCACAGAAGTGAGCAAGACGCCAGCTGGGCCTATGATTGACCGGCCCGGCTCGAGCAACAGGTGAATGTTCAAATCGCGGAGCGGATTGGTTACGGCCCGGGCGTAGCTTGCGACATACTTGGCAAAATCGAGGTCCGGTTCCTGGTAAGCAATGCCAAGGCCGCCTCCGGTGTCGACGTAATCGATGGTCTGTCCATCGGCGCGGAGTTCGCGAACAAAGTCGGCGACTCGAGTCATGGTTTCGGCGAAGGGCGCAACGTCGGTGATCTGCGACCCGATATGAACGCTCACTCCCGCAACCTGGAGGTAGCGCTCGGCCCGGGCCTTCGTGTAAAGCCGACGCGCCGCGCGGATGGGCACTCCGAACTTGTGCTTATGCAAGCCAGTAGAAATATATGGGTGGGTATCGGCCGCCACGTCGGGGTTCACGCGCAGCGCCACGCGCGCCGGCTTGCGCAGTTTTGCAGCACACTCAGCGAGAACCGAAAGCTCCGATTCGCTTTCCACGTTGAAAAGCAGGATGCCTGCCTTGAGAGCCACGATCATCTCTTCGCGAGATTTTCCTACGCCAGAGAAGACAATCTTCTTTACGGCGCGTTTGTCGGCGGCGAGGACCCGCTCGAGTTCTCCGCCGGAAACTACGTCGAAGCCGCATCCTTGCTTCGCCAGAAGGCGGAGGATGCTCAAATTGGAATTTGCTTTCACGGAGTAGCAGATGGTGTGGGGAATATCTTGAAAGGCGTTTTCAAAGGCCTCCAGTCGCTCGTGGATGGCAGTCGCCGAATAAACGTAGAGAGGAGTTCCGTAGCGCTGGGCCAACTTGGGCAATGGAACCTTGTCGCAGTGCAGCACGGAATTCGCGCGACCGCGTATAGACACTTTCCGAGCGTCGTGGAAAACGAATGCCGGCGGTCGTTCCGAAAGAGTGTGGGATGCTGAAACTTCGCTGCGCCGGCTCATTTTCGCCTGGACGGACCGGGTGCCGGGCCGTCTTTGACCTTGATGGCCACCACAGTTTGGTCGTCAAACGCTTCCACCCCGGCGGAATGCTCAGCGGCGGCTTTGAACAGCGTCTCCACCACGCAGTCCGCCGAACGCCCTGCGCAATCCGCAACGATTTGTTCGACTCGTCCCCGGCCGAACAGTTCTCCGTTTCGGCTGCGCGCGTCGAGAATGCCGTCGCTGAAGAACACAAACATATCCCCAGGCTTCATCTTGAAGCGAAACTCATCGTAGTCCGCATCGTCGAACAGACCCAAAGGCAAACCGGTCGCTTCAATCACGTGATTTTTTCCATCATGCATGTAGATCGGCCGGGGCAAGCCGGAGTTGGCTACCAGCAGAGTGCGATGCTCATCATCCCAGACTGCGTAAATGATCGATACAAATTGCGCTTCAATGCGCCGCTCGGCCAGCGACAAGTTCACCGCCGAGAGCATTTCAGCGGGACCGGGCTCAATGGGCGCATGGGAGCGCAGAATTCCGCTGACCAGCGCGGCATAGATGGCGGCGGGCGCGCCTTTCCCGCTGACATCACCAATCACAATTCCCAGGCGCGAAAGGGAATAGGGAATGAAATCGTAAAGATCTCCTCCGATGGCGCGCGCCGGGACGAATTTCGCAGCTAACTCGAGGTGCGCCAACTTAGGCAGTACCTGAGGGAGCAGGCGCGTTTGCAACTCTCGCGCCAGCGCCAAATCCCGCTCCAACCGCCGTTCCTGCTGTGCGATCTGTTCATAGAGCCGCGCGTTCTCAATGGCAATCGCCACCTGCGCGGCCAGCGTCATCATGGTGCGCCGGTGCTCGTCGGTAAAAAAGCCGCGGCGCGTGTGCTCCATATCGAGCACGCCGATCACCTTGTCTTTATAAATCAGGGGCACGGCCAGTTCTGACTTCGTTTCCGGGTTGCCCTCGATGTAGCGCGGATCTTTGCTCACGTCGGGAACGAGGATCGCCTCCCGCGTCTGGGCCGCGTGTCCGACCAACCCATGGCCCAGCGGAATCTCCCGCTTCACCCGAACATTTTCGTTGAAGCGCAAGGAGAAACGATGCTGCAGTTTCTCGCCAGCGGAATCGAGCAGGAGGATGCTGAATATTTGAAAGTCAATCAAACGCCGCAGGAGGTCTGCGATCCGGCCCAGAAGTTCGTCCAGGTTCAGAATCGACGTCAACTCACGCGCGATCTCATTCAGCAGAAGCAGGATTCGCGCCTGGCGCGTGGTGCGCGTGTAGAGCTGAGCATTTTCGATGCCAGCCGCCATTCGTGAAGCGATCAGTGACAAAAGCCTTTTGTGCTCTTCGTTGAAATAGCCAACGTGCCGCGCCTCCAGGTCGATCACCCCGATCACACGGTTCTTGGTGGTCAGCGGTACTGCCAATTCCGAGCAGACGTTGGGTACAGCCGCGATATATCTGGGATCTTTCGTGACATCGTCGATCAGAATCGTCTGCCGCAATTGAACGGCTTGTCCGGTCACTCCTTCGCCCACCTTGATCCGCGCACGCTCGGCGAAGTCGTTCGGATATCCCACCTGAAAGCGGAAGCGCAGCTCCTGGGTCTTCTCGTTCAGGAGAAGGATGGCGAAGATCTCATAATCGATGACTTTACGCACCACCTCAGAGACGCGGCGCAGCGTCGTATCAAGGTCGAGCGACGTGGCCATGACGTCGGCGACCTCGAGCAACAGAGGATCGACCTGCACATGTTTTTCGGGCTTGCTGAGAACAGATCCCATGAATTTCTATGATAGCAGCCGCGCTTTTAGCACCGAGTACCTGGTACCTAGTACCGTGAACGGTTAGGCTGCTCCTGCTCGGGACTCTGGTAGTGGATTCTACTCGCGAGGCACGATGCAGACGTCGGCCAGATTGCGATAGCGTTCGGCATAGTCCAGGCCGTAGCCGACGACGAACTCATCGGGGATGGTGAACCCGACATAATCACCCTTCAGCGGCAGTTTGCGCCGCGAGGGCTTGTCGAGAAGAGCCGCGATCTTAAGGGACCTGGGTTGATGCGCTAGCATCATCTTCTTCAGCACGGTGAGCGTCAATCCTGTATCGAGAATGTCTTCGACGACGATGACATTCTTATCCTGCATCGACTGGTCGACGTCTTTCGTCAGTCTGACCTCACCCGTGGAGTCCCATCCGCTCTTGAGTTCCTGAGAGGGGGTGGGCCGGTTTCCGTAGCTGGAGACGCCGATAAAATCGAAGGTCGCGTCGAGCTTGATCTGCCGCGCCAGGTCGGCGAGAAAAATCGCCGAGCCTTTCAACACGCCAACCAGCAGCACGGGCTGGCCCGCGAAATCGTGCGTGATCTCCACGCCCAGTTCGGCGACCCGCTTTGCAATCTCTTCCCTGGAAATCAGCACCTTGAGTTCGGTCATGGCGTTTCATATTAAACTAAAGTTCAGTCGCAGCCCATATTCGTTGGCAATTTGCAAAGAGGAGAAATCATCCGTGAATCTTAAGGGCATTCAACTTACGTGGCTGGGCCATGCAACATTTCGCATCGTTACTCCGGGCGGAAAAACCGTGATTATCGATCCCTGGATTATGAATAATCCGGCGTGTCCGCCCTTCGAGAAAAAAGTGAAGCATGTCGATGTTCTGCTGTGCACCCACGGCCACGGCGATCACATTGGAGATGCGGTTGAGGTGATCAAGCTACATAATCCGCAGGTCGTCGGCATTCCGGAGCTATGCGGCTGGCTGGAGAAAAAGGGCGCCAAGCAAATCGCCATGATGAACAAAGGCGGCACGCAGAAGATTGGCGACATTAAAGTGACGATGGTGCACGCCGATCACTCCTGCGGCATCCAGGACGGCGACCAGCTCATCTATGGCGGCGAGGCCTGTGGCTTCGTGATCGAGTTCGAAAACGGAGTTAAGATCTACCACGCAGGCGACACGAATGTTTTCGGCGACATGGCTATTATCCGTGAGCTTTACGCGCCTGAGATCGTTATGCTGCCTATCGGCGATCACTTCACCATGGGGCCACGCGAGGCCGCCTATGCATGCAAACTGCTTAAACCGAAAACCGTCATTCCTATGCACTTTGGCACCTTCCCGGTGTTGACGGGGACTCCTGGCGACTTGCAGAAGCTGGCGCCGGATGTCGCAGTCGTTGCCATGAGCCCCGGTGTGAGCGTGGGCGATTAAGAGTGCGCATTTCGTAACGATTAAGTGAGAATTCCGAATTCAAAGGTGGAACGTGGCTGCAAACAATTTGAAGGAAGCCAAACCCGGTTGGCGACACTACAACCTCACTACCCCTGGACCAGTTGATGATTACCTCTACTCCATGCTTCCCAAGCGCGATGATGTGCTGACGGAGATGGAAGACTACGCCTCCGAGCACAACGTTCCAATCGTGGGCCCGGCGGTCGCGCGGGTGCTTCAACAGCTTGCCTTGACGATCAACGCTCAGACGGTTTTCGAGCTGGGTTCAGCCATTGGATATTCGACCGTCTGGTGGGCGCAGGCGGTGGGTGAAAAAGGCCACGTTGTCTATACGGACGGCGATCCTAAGAACGCCGAACGCGCGCGCGGTTATTTCGATCGAGCCGGAGTTTCGAAGCGCATCACGCTCCACACCGGCGATGCGTTGGAGTTTCTCTCGGAGCAGAAGCAACAGTACGACATCATTTTTAACGATGTCGACAAGGAAGATTACCCGCGCGTGTTGCGCCTGGTCTCGCCGCGTCTTCGCAAGGGCGGCCTTTTTATTACCGACAATGTTTTGTGGAGCGGGCGGGTCGCGGAGAAGAATCCCAAGGATGCCCACACCAGGGCGATCCTTGAGTTCAACCGTCTGCTCTATAACTCGGCGGATTTCTATACGACGATCCTGCCGATTCGCGATGGCTTGGCGGTGGCGCTGAAGAAGTGATGCAAGGAAATAGGGAACAGAAATTAGAATCTCGTGGCCAGCCTCATTCATCTATCTGGCAGCCGAAATAGACGGGGCCGGTTTGGTAAGTCCGGTTCACCAGCGTTCGCTGGTACTGCCCGCCCGATAGGGCGAGGCCCGCGGCAAGGTGGTGGTGTGAAAACATCCCCCACCCACGCGGGCAGATTGGGCAGGAAGGTTCCTGAAGTTCTCCTAGCTACTGTCGCGGCCCGCGCGAATTCCAGTTATGGAGATGATCAGGTGTTGAAATTCAATCACGTTAACCTCACTGTCAGTGATGTTCCTACGCTCACCGATTTTTTCGAGCGCTGCTTCAACTTCAAAGTTACGGAGCGCCGGGGCAACGGCAGATTCTCCGTCCTCAATGGACCGGATGGTTTTATCCTGATTCTGATGTATGGCAAGGATGCGGTGCACACTTCCTATCCGCCACTTTTTCATGTCGGATTCCTGGTTCAGGACGAACAGGAAGTGACTGCCGCGTATCACCAAATCAAAGATGCCGGATACGAACCGCCCGCGCCGAAACTCCTGGAGCGGGGCGGTGACCCAACGTTCGGTTTCTATCATCCGGCACCGGGAGGAATTATTGTTGAAGTCAGCACACCGGCGGAGCATCCGAAGACCAATCCGGAGTTCCTGTCCTCCGCCGCACCATCAGGTCTTGCGGCTGGAAGCTGAAGACGATTCAAAGCGAGCGGGGGCTAGGGAGATGATAGTTAGATCGACTTGACCGGGAGAGCCAGCAGGTCCTCCACTAGCCCTACTTCTTTCTGAAGAAAGGGTTCGGCGTAGGTGACGCCGCCTAACATGCCGTAATAGCGCGCCATCGCGTCCACGCGCGCGCGAATCTCGTCATGGGCCGGGAAGAGATCTTTGCCCGCCTCCTGATCGCTGAACTGTGATTTGTAGGCGAGGATAGAGGCAACCTTCTGTTCGAACTGCGAAGTGATGTCCACGACAAACGTGGGGCGTATGTCGTAATAGAGCGAGGCATAGATGATCTTGAATGGGCGATGCGGCGCGAGCGGCTCGATTGTAATCGCGCCGCCATCCGTCTGACTGGTAGGGGATGGCTGAGAGGTGAGAGCTATTTTCGCGAGCCCTGCCAGAAAACAGGCTTCGTATCCCAACACGGAGGTGGTGTAATGATCCGGGTGGCGTCCCTTCCAGTAAGGCAGAATCACGACACGCGGCCGGGTCTCGCGGATCACGCGCGCCACTTTTAGTCGGTTCTCCCAAGTATTCTCGACCCGACCATCGGGGATGTCGAGCGCTTTGCGCCAGCCCGCGCCGAGAATTCTGGCAGCGTCAGCTGCTTCGCGCGCGCGATCTTCGGCAGTTCCCCGCGTACCCATCTCGCCCTGGGTCAGGTCGAGAATGCCCGTGCGCTGGCCGCGCTGCGCCATTTTAAAAAGCGTGCCGCCGCAGGTCTGTTCCACATCATCGCGGTGAGCGGCGATTGCCAAAATGTCGAGGGACGCTGCAGACATGTCAGTCGAGGTTCCCCTGCTCGATTACCACGTTCTCGCGCACGATCAGCCGGTGCTCCGCCATTTCTTTCAGCGCGGGCAGGACGCGGCCCACGTGTTCGTCGGTATCCACGAAGGTGATGACCACGGGCAATTTGCCTCCGGCCTCGACCAAGCCTGCGGTTTCCACGCGGTGGCGTCCAAGAAATCCCGCCACGGCATGGAACGCAGTCGCGGAATAAACATTCTCTTGGCGCAGGTAGTTGAGAATCTCCAGATGCAGCGGCCGGTGTCGCCACTGGTCGGCTTCGTTCAGGTAGAGGGTGACTTGTACTGCCATTGCGTTCGCCATTTTACAGCACCCGCGCCAGCGCCATGCCCGCCAAAGCTCCGCAGAGGCACAACACGTTGTTCGAGAGAATATTGGCCAGCATTAGACTCCACTGTCCGTGTTCGACGTAAGCCATGGTTTCGAACGCATAGCTGGAGAAAGTAGTGAACGAACCGCAAAAGCCGACGACCACCAGCAGCCGCCAGCGTGGATCGACAAGCGCGCGCTCGGTCGTCCAGATCACGAAGAAGCCTACGATGAAGCTGCCCACGATGTTGATGATGAGCGTTCCGTAAGGAAAGACGGATCCCAGTTTCATGGCGGCGAGACGGCTGAGCAGGTAACGCAGGTTGGCGCCGACGATGGCGGCTACAGAAATAGCGAGGAAATCTTTCACGATGGAATTCTCCCTACAAATCAGTCTTAGGATTTTGTAGGAGTTATCAGCCTTGAGCGAAAAGCCGCTCCGGCGGTTAATGGCGAACTCCATCGCCTACTTAACTGTTTATCACAAAATGTTGAGGACGGCCACCAGCAATCGGCCGCGAACAATTAGCCGTTAGTAACCGGGTCGTCACAAGATATAAGTCCATCGCGGACTTTGTCGACCGTTCCGCGTTTACTTCTTTCTTTCCACGAGATATCGCGCCAATTCCTTCAGCGTCTCGGCGCGCTCGCCGAAGCTCTCTATTTCTTCGAACGCCGCGTTCACCAGCGAATCTGCCTTGCGCACAGATTCTTCAATCCCGAACAGCGCCGGGTAGGTTGCTTTTTGTGCGGCGGTATCTTTGCCGGCGGTCTTGCCGAGTTGCTCGGAGCTCTGCGTCACGTCGAGCACATCGTCGACAATCTGAAATGCCAGGCCGATCGACTGACCAAAGGCCCGCAGCTTTCCAACTTCGTTATCTGTGGCTCCGGCATAAAGGCCGCCACTAACCAGGCTGGCCGTGATGAGCGCGGCGGTTTTCGCGCGGTGAATATACTCCAGAACCTCTGCCGTGGGCTGCGTGTGCTCGGCCTCCAGGTCCACGACTTGTCCACCGATCATGCCATCCCGTGTGCCCGTGCCGTGCGCGATCTCTTCAATGATCCGCACGCGTGACTCCGGAGGACACTCCAGCCGCGCCAGAACCTCGTAAGCCTGGGTCTGCAGCGCGTCTCCGGCCAGAATCGCAAGAGCTTCGCCGAACACTTTATGGGAGGTGGGACGGCCGCGCCGCAGGTCGTCATTGTCGAGCGCTGGAAGATCATCGTGGATCAGTGAATAGGTGTGCAGCATCTCCAGAGCCGCGCCCAGTTCTTCGATCTTTTTGGGCAATGATCCGGCGACCATGCGGCCAGCCTCCATGCACAGAACCGGCCGCAGCCGCTTGCCGCCGGCGAACACACTGTGCCGCATGGCTTTATGAATCGAAAACGGAGGTTCGGTTTCCAGAGGGATCAGGCGGTCCAGCGCGGCGTCGGTGCGCGCTCGTCCTCGCTCGAGAGTTTCTTGGAGCATTGCGCAGTGAGTATAACAAGGGCTCCGCTGCAGCTGAAAAAAACGAGGACGCAAGAACGCGTCCTCAGCAGGTGCAAGACTTGGCTAATTTCACGCGGCGGCGCACTTTGCCACGGCCACGCTGCGCAAGACCGAAGTCAGAACGGTTTGCACATCGTCGGAGGCGCAAACGTCACTGGCTCCGGCTTCCAGTGCTGCGATCCACAGTTCTTCATCGGGCAGCCGATGAGTGCACACGATTGGAAGCGTGGGGAAGTCGTGGTGCAAGTTTCGTACATCGCTCAGACGAGAGGACTCCATGTCGAGAATTACGACCTCGGGGCGGTTCTTGGCGACCCGCTCGCGAAGTTCCTCCCCGGAGCGGGTAAAGTGTATCGAACGGAAGTGAGGGGAAAGACCACCGGCTAGAGACTGGGCGACCATCGGGTCGCTCTCGAGAACTATTGCACTGAAGCCCATAAATCCTCCTGACGTACAACCGCCAGTTACAGCGGATTAGGGCTGCGGGCAGGGTTCAGAACCACTACTCCACAGACATTACTACTCACGGACCTCTCGGATGATCAGAGCCTACCTAATTGCAGGCGACTTTTCCGTCAAGGGCTCGAACGGCTCGGCCTGGAGCTTCCCGTTCTTCTTCAGCAGGATTTCCACCTTGCCTTCGGCTTGTTCCAACTCTTTCCGGCAAGTAGAGGAGAGATGCATGCCTTCTTCAAACAGAGTAAGGGATTTCTCGAGAGGCACATCTCCCTGTTCCAACTCCTGAACAATTTTTTCCAGTCGCTGGAGGCACTCTTCAAACTTGGCCAACGGGTTTTTGCTCCTCCCTTATTTGATGCTACGATTTGGGCGAAGTGTCCAGCATTTTTTTGTAAATAGTTCGCGATTTGCCTCTCTCTGCTCCGCAAAGGGAATTGAAGAGAACTCTAAACCGCAGTGGGACTCTTTGTCCCCATTGCCTCGAGCACGTCGACTGCCGAGCTGTACCTTCCTTGCGGCGCGCTGATTTGCGCCCCCTGTACCGTGTGCCGTATGGCAAGCAGCATCTCCCGGGCAATGGCCACGCCCTCCGCCCTTGCGGCTTCCGGGCTCTGGGCGCGAGCCATGCGCTCCAGGATCGAGTCGGGCACAGATACTCGAAGCTCGTTCTTCATGAACTCGGCATTGCGCACGCTGACCAGCGGCCAGATGCCAGCCACTACGGGGATACGACAGTGCTCGATCCTGCGCAGAAAATTCTCCAGCAGGCGGATGTCGAAAACCGGTTGGGTCACGGCGTATTCGGCGCCGGCGGCAACCTTGAATTCAAATCGCCGGATCTCTTCGTCGAGGTCGGTGATTCCCGGATTTGCTCCCACGCCGATCACGAAGCCGGTTCCCGCGCCGATCGGGTTTCCTCCCAAGTCCAGTCCCCGGTTCAGGTTGTGCACAATATTGACGAGGCCGATGGCATCCACGTCGAATACAGCCGTTGCGTCGGGATAGTTGCCCATCTTCGGGGGATCGCCGGTGATGCAGATCAGGTTCTTGATCCCGACTGCCGCGGCTCCGAGGAGGTCGCTCTGGATGCACAAAACGTTGCGGTCGCGGCAAGTATAGTGCAGAATCGCCTCGATTTCCGCGTCGCGCTGCACCAGCAGCGAGAGAGCCTGGTTGCTCATGCGCGCCGAAGCGCGCGGACTGTCCGGTATGTTGACGGCATCCACCCCTACGGATTTCAGGAATCGAGAGCCTTCCAACTCTTTGCGCACATCTGTTCCCTTGGGAGGCACGACCTCCACCATGGTGACGAACTCTCCACGGGCGAGCTTGGCCCCCAAAAGTGAGCGATCCTGCAAAGGTTGGGCCGGCGTCGCTTTCGGTGCGGCCCCTCCCACGACTTGGGCCGAGGCAGCCTTTCCCCTGGCTTCGCCCACTCGCAGTGCGGATTTCATGACCCGGATATGATCGGGTGTGGAGCCGCAGCATCCTCCAACGATGCGCGCGCCGGCGGCGATAAACTTGCGCGCGTAACTGGCCATGTACTCGGGCGAGCATAGGTAGATGTTTCTGCCTTCGACCGAGCGTGGGATGCCCGCGTTCGGTTGCGCGGCCAGCGGCAGGGAAGTGACGGCTCGCACCCGCTCGATAGCGCCCAGCATGGCCACGGGTCCTACACTGCAGTTGCAGCCGATGACATCGGCACCCCATTCCTCGATGCGGGGCGCGAATGTTTCCGGAGCGGAACCGTCGAGGCAATTCCCGTCTTCATCAATCGTAACCTGCACGATCAAAGGCAATTTCGCCCCGACATCCTTGGCCGCAAGCATGGCCTGGTGGAGCTCTTCGAGGTAGCCAAAGGTTTCGAGCATCAGCAGATCGACGCCTGCCTCGGCCAGCGCCGCGATCTGCTCCCGGAATGCCTGACGCGCCTCTTCGAACGAGGTTTTTCCCAGAGGCTCAATTCTGGTTCCGAGCGGGCCAACCGATCCCGCTACCCACACATCGAAGCTCTTGGCAGCCTCCCGCGCCAGTTTTGCTCCTGCGCGGTTTATGTCGCGCACTTTATCGGCAATGCCATGGCGTGCCAATCGGAAAGAGTTAGCCCCGAAAGTGTTGGTTTCAATAATCTCGGCTCCCGCCTGCAGGTAGTCATGATGGATTTGGCGGATCAGGTCTGGTTGCGAGAGATTCAGCTCGTCATAACAGCGATTGATAAACACGCCTTTGGCGTACAACAGAGTTCCCATGGCTCCATCGCACAGAGCGGGAGTTTGCTTGATACGGGCAATCAGGTCAGCAGCCATATGTTTGGTCGGGGTACACTCTCAGAATACAGCTTTCAGGATACAGGAGGGGCGGCGTTTCTTGCATCCAACGGCAAGATGAGGCGGAGCTTCCTCGATGGTGGCGGAGCGGGGCGCGGGAGAGTTCCGGCGCTCTGCTATAATCCCGTGTTTCGCACTTAAATCTCTGTTTTTCCAGCGGTTAGGAGCCTGACGTTTGAGCCGAGTCCTTCTTTCGTCTGCCGTCGTCGCGGTCGCCTGTTTGAGTTTTCTGTCGTGTCACGGGTCGTCCGGGCCCGCGACGATAACCACGCGTGTCCTGGCTTCGCAAAGTGTCGAGAATGCCTCTGCATCCCCCGGTTTGCTGCTTATAAACGGCGAGTACGACACGCTGGTGCGGGCGCCGGAAATCAGCGCCGGGGGCTCTCCCGGACTCATGTCATTATCCCCCGATCGATCGATTCTGCTGGTCTTCGATTCCTCCAGCAACAACGTCGACGTGGTCAGCGCCCGCACCCAGAGTGTCGCAGGAACGATACCGCTGCTGGGGCCAACCACCAGCATGGTTGCCCTATCGATCGGCAGTGGTCTGGCGGCCGTGCCCAGCGCGCAGATGACGGCAGCCGGATTGCCCCCCGGAGCGGTTCAGGTTCTGAACCTCACCGCCGGTGGGATCACAGCGACCATAAGCGTCCCCAGCGCTCAAACTGTGGTGGCGACTCCCGATGGAAATCACGCGCTGGCTTTCAGTAACGATTCCGATGCGGTCACGGTCATCTCGCCACTTTTCGTGAACACCGGCACCCCGGCGACGACCACGGTGCCTGGCTTCGATCGCCCCGTGTACGCTGTTTTCAGCGCGGATGGCAGCACGGCCTATGTCCTGAATTGCGGTCCGGAGTGCGCCAGCCCCAGCGCCACTGCCAGTGTGCAAACCCTGAACATGACAACCCTGGCCGTAGGAGCTCCGATTCCCGTCGATGGCGCAACCATTGGATGGCTGAACGGTTCCACGCTCTACGTGGCCGGGACTCCGACAGCTTCAGTCAACAATGCGACTCCTAACAATTCTTGTACCGGCCAGGCGACTGCCGCCACCACGTGCGGCCGTCTCGATATCATCGACCTCGGGTCGCTAACTGTGACCGGAAGCGCCGTGATCACTGACGGCTACCACAATCGCATCGACATGAGCGTCAACGGCCAACTCTTTATCGGGTCGCATACTTGTACTAACATCGGCGACGCCAGCAACCCTCAAGGCGAAGTCCGCGGCTGCCTTTCCATCTACAACACCACCAACGGGGCGATCGTCATTCCGCCGGACAACGGTGATGTTACGGGCTTCCAGAGCCTCACCAGCCGTTATGTCGAGTATGTTGCCGAGGGGGGCAATCTGCGCGTCTACGACACGCTCATCGACAGTTTGCTGTTGGATAACTCGAATGACCCCAGTCTTCCTGAAACTGGAACCATCATCATCACCGGATACATCATCGACGTAAAGGCCATCGACTTTTTCTGAGTTGTTTGGATTATTTTGCGGGTTCGAGGGTCAAGCGATGGGCTGCCGTGGCTTCTACCGCTTGCGATGTGAAGGGCAACCTGAAGGTTGAGCCCTCATACCAGGCCTTCCATTGATCCATGTAATACGGGCTTAAGAAGTTCCCGCCCTGGCCCGTGACCGTGTTCAAGGTGGATTGATCCAGATCGGCCAGATTGGCGGTGAAGCGCTCGGAAGGTCCGTGACGACGGGTCACAGCTTTCACCGTGTACCCGCTACCCGACTGCGGCTTTACGCCCGGCGCGGTCCACCGCCCAACCAACGGAAGTTTTCCCAGCACCGGGTGCTCAATTTCTACTGCGTTGACGTTGCCCCAATGCCACGATGCCAGATCCTTCGGGGCTCCTGGATCGTTAACTGCGGCCTCCACGGCGGCGGTCAACAGTTCGTCATAATTCGGATACTTCTCCGGCAGCCAGCGCTTGGGCTGATGCAGCAGAATATTCTGCAGCCACACCGTTCGCATCTCCCAATGGTAGGTCTTCCAATTCAAGGTTGTTTCCTGTTGCGTTGGATCTATCGGTGTGGCTCCAAGACGAGGTTCGAGCAGGAGTCGCGTCAACTCCTGAGCCGAGCGCGCGGCAATCGTGGGTGCGCTCAAAGACGCGAGCATTCGCCCATCCCAGTTCCGCATGAGATCGGCAGCCTGTTTCGCCCGTGCGGTGGGTTTTGCGGCGTGGTCCACGGCATAAACAAAACGTTCGGCTGCGAACAGGTCATTTTCGGAGTGAATGTCGTTCTCGAGTGCAAGCATGTCCGCCGGAGCAAACTTCCTGCCCGATTCCAGCACGTGATAAATGCGTTCGGTCCGCCACGGCGCCTCCCACTCAGCGCTGATGGAATAAGGATAGTTGTCAGGCGTGATTCGGCCGTTCGCTGTCGCAATCACTCCCGACGGAGGATTGTAGATACTCGGCAATTTGTCGAAAGGAATGTAGCCAGTCCATTCGTGAGCATCGTCGGTTCCGCTGACCGGCAGACTGCCGTCGCCCGCTGCGCGAATCGGAACGCGACCCGTGGTTTGGTAGCCGATGTTGCCGTCAACGTCGGCGTAAACTACGTTCTGCCCGGGCGCATCCAGTTGCGAAAATGCTTTGCGGAAGTCGGCCCAGTTCTGCGCGACGTCGACATCGAAGAACGGCATGTGCAGGCCATCGTAGAGGGTCCAGCGCAGAGCCAGCGGCCGAGTCTCTCCGGGGAAAAGGTCGGTGACGATTGGACCATGCCGCGTGATCTTTACATCAACCGTTACGTCCGGCTTTCCTTTGACGCGGATTACCTCTTCGCGGTGCTCGGGCTGCACCCAGCCCTGCGGCGTTTGATAAGCGCCCTGCGCGTTGGTGTTCTCGATGTAAATGTCGGCCACGGTGGGGCCAACATTGGTGAATCCCCAGGCGATGCGCTGATTATGGCCGACGATCAGGTAAGGCATTCCGGGCAGCGTCACTCCGGCAGCATCCAGACTGCCTGACTTCAAATGCGCTTCGTACCAAAGGTTCGGCATCTGGTGGCCGAGATGCATATCGTTTGAGAGCAGCGGCTTGCCCGTAACCGTGTGGGCTCCTGAAACCACCCAGTCGTTCGATCCATTCACCGCTTCCGGGGCTTGCTGCGCCCAGATGTCAGCCGCCGAGCCTCTGTGCTGAGTCACCGAATTGTCGGGTCCATCGTCTTCGTCGTCATCATCACCATCTTTGTCGCCCTGCTTTTCCTCATCGTTAAGATCCTCGCGCATCACCGTGGGCGGACGGTCGTGAAAAGAGTGGTTCACGTATAGATCCGATGTCAGCTCCGGCCCCAGCTTCGCCAGAATCTTTTCGCGGCTCAGGGTGTCGGGCAGGTAATAGTAGTTGAGATCCTTGACCATCTGATTCGCGATGACGATGGAGTCCTCCGGCTGCCAGGGCTTTGGCCGATAGCGCAACATACGGAACTCGATCGGAAGCTTGTCTTCATGCGAGTCAATGAAGGCATTCACCCCGCGCGCATAAGCCTCAAAGTAAGAGTGATCACGAGAACTTGCCATCTGCAATGATTTCCTGGCCGCCGCCCGCAGTCCTAGGATGCGCTGCTCGCGATCGATCTTAAGCGTGTCCTCCCCCAGAATCTCAGAGAGTTCTCCGGACCCGAAGCGCCGCATGACATCCATCTGCCATAATCGGTCCTGCGCCGTGACATAGCCCTGCGCAAAGAACAAGTCCTCCGGAGTGGCGGCCTCAATAGTCGGGACGCCATGACCGTCCCGTGTGACTTTCACGGTTGCCGATAACCCTTTGACAGGGAGGGTCCCGTCAAGCTGCGGCAGGGCCGAGCCGGCGATGAACCAGGCATAAGCGACCGCGGCTGCAACTAACAGGACGAGTGCCAGCAGCAGCCAGAGGAGAACGCGCAGCCCCGTTGAACGCCGGCTTGGGGGAGCGCTGGTGAGACTAAGAGTACTCATGAGCAAATCTGATTCTAGCAGCCGTTTTAAGTGGGCGTGGTTCCGAGGCGCGCTGGTAAATACCGAAAAATCCCTTGCGTCCTTAACCTACCGGGCAGTGCGGTCATCCCGATGAAAATGAATTTCATTTTCAAGATGCCCGGTGCTATCCTGACCGTTCATGCTTCAGAAGCGCATCGATGACCAGCCTTCCATCTCGCGCGAGATGGTGCGAGAGGCCCAGGGCATCCTCCACCAGCACCTCAAGCGTGTCGGCCTGAAGCAGACGGCGCAACGCGACACAATTCTGCGCACGTTTCTGGAAACTCGTGACCATCTCTCTACCGACGAACTGCACCGCCTGGTACAGAGGAAAGACGCGGGCATCGGCTATACCACCGTCTATCGCACGCTCAAACTGCTGGCCGAATGCGGATTGGCCAGCGAAGTTGCTTTCCACGACGGCATCGCCCGCTACGAACACCAATACAACCGGCGCAGCCATCACCATATGGTCTGCACCGAGTGCGGCAGTTCGGTGGAATTCTTCTCCAGCGAAGTGGATCAGTTGGAACAGGAAATCGGCCGCAGACACAACTACGCCACGACCCGTCACACCTTCCAGATCTATGGTGTCTGTGAGGATTGCCGCAAGAGAACTCCTGCCCTAAGGCCGGTCTGAAGGACCTGATGTCGATTGCATGTTCGGATTGTGCAGCATCCATACCCGATACGGCGGTTCATTGCCCCGGCTGCGGCCGCGCTGTGCCTCCTGCGGAGCGTGCGCGAGGCACGGTGGGGGGATTGCCCGAGACCCTGGCGGGTGCGCTGGCTTACTTCTTCCTGCCCGCCGTCATTTTTCTGCTGGTCGAACCGTACAGGAAGAACCGCTTCGTGCGCTTTCATTGTTTTCAGTGTCTCGGCCTCTGTGTGGTTGGGCTGGTGGTGGGAGCTAGTCTACGGATTGCAGGTTTCGTGTTGTTCTTCGTCCCCGCATTCGGCCCTCTCCTCTTATTGCTGGTTTCGATGGTTGCCAGCTTGGCGTTTTTCGCGATTTGGGTGGTTCTCATAGTGAAGGCCTTGCAAGGCGAGATGCTCAAGTTCCCGGTCGTGGGCGAGTTTGCGGAGCAGAAAGCCGCGAGATAAGTTCATGCACTTCTTCATTGCTTCCGGTTCGGTTTTCTGGTATTTTGCCGCGACGGCGCTGGGAACAAGCCGGCGCGGCGTTGGTTAGAACCTGTCTTTCCGGGGGGATCCCATGGCATTCTGCAATATGTGTGGTGCACAGATCGCCGACGGCACGACCACGTGCGCGGCGTGCAGCGCACGGGCTGCGGGTGCGCCCGTGGCAGTTGCCGCTTCAGGAATGGCGGACAATGTGGCCGGAATGCTCGCCTATGTGACCTTTATCCCGGCGATCATCTTTCTGGTGACTCCTCCGTATAACCAGAGCCGCTTCATCCGCTTCCATTCTTACCAAAGTATCTTTTTCACTGTGGCCGTGTTTGCCATTCAGGTCGCGCTAACGTTTCTGGCCGTCGTTCCATTCCTGATTTTCATCACTGCGCCTTTGCACATGCTGGTTGCCTTGGGAGCGTTGATTGTCTGGATCATCCTTCTGCTCAAGGCCAATCAGGGGCAGATGTTCAAACTGCCGATCATCGGAGACCTGTCGGAGAAGCAGGCTGGCTAGGGGCGGGCTTCCGGCAGGAAGCTGAGGCGGTATCTCGAATTCCGTTTCATCGCGACGGAAGTAACAGTTGGGCGACGGACGAGCCATTCGTGCTTTCGAAGCTGGCCCTTGACTTTCTTCCTCTAAGCTGTCATTCCTATTAGCTTTTACCCTGCGCCGCAATCCGCGGGATGGGCTTGCGGTCGGCGGGAACTCCTGGTCCATTGGGGCATTCATTGAAAGTTAGAGTCTTCTATCACGATAAGTGCTTCGATGGCGCTTCTTCTGCCGCGCTGTTCTCCCGTTTTTATCGGGAGCGGATTCGCGAAGACGTCAACTTCGTCTTTTCCGGTCTACTGCATCGCGCCGGAGCGCTGTTTGACGAATCTCATTTCGACGGCGACGAGAATGCCATCGTCGATTTCAAGTACTCCAGTTCGCCCAGGATCACATGGTGGTTCGACCATCACGAGAGCGCGTTTCTGTCCCCGGCGGACGCAGCGCACTTCGAGCGTGACGAGAGCAATCGAAAGTTCTACGATCCCGCTTTCAAATCCTGCACGAGCTTTATCGCCATGATCGCGCAGCAGCGCTTCGGCTTCGACCCAACTCCGGTGGCCGATCTCGTCCATTGGACCGACATTATCGACGGCGCTCTTTATCCCGATGCCAGGACTGCGGTTGAGATGAAGGCGGCGGCGATGAAGCTGACCATGGTCATCGAATCCGCGCCGGACAAGTTTGTGCCTAACCTGATTCCGCTGCTCTCCAGCAAGTCGCTGGATGCGATTCTGGAGGAGCCTTTCGTAGCTCCACTGCTGCCGCCGCTTCTACGGCGCCACGAGATCTCGATCGAAATCCTCAAGCAGCGTGCCGAGTGCGTCGATGGAACCATTTTTTTTGACGTCACCGATCACGATCTCGAGGGTTACAACAAGTTCGTTCCTTATTACCTCCATCCCGAATCCATCTATAGTGTGGGCCTCAGCAAGAGCAGCTTCCGCGTAAAGGTCTCGGTGGGATCGAACCCCTGGGCGCCGGAAGAGCCGGTGATCAACCTGGCCAAGATTTGTGAGCGCTACGGTGGCGGGGGACACGCCCGGGTCGGCGCCATCTCTTTCAATGTGAACCAGCACGCAGCTGCCATCCGGGCTTCCCGGGAGATCGTGAATGAGCTTCGTGCCGCGGTTCGCAACCGAAAGAACTGAGTTGGACCGAAATGGATCGCCTGCGCTGACAGTAGCAAACTTCCAAAGATGAAGACGGAGTTTGTGGCGACCGCAACCGTGTTACTCTGAGACTTATCAGCGCCGCCGCATGCTCTCGCCGGCAAAGAAAATCGACCTGCACCTCGCTCGGAAGAACCTGCTGCGCGCGGTTGCTTCCTTCGAGTTCAGCAAGGGAATCTTTGTCCTGCTGATCGGCTTGAGCGCTCTCCTGCTTGTACACAAAGATGCCTGGGTAATTGCCGAGAGCCTGCTGGCGGTCTTTCACATCAGCACCGACCGGCGCTGGGCGCAGCTTTTTCTCGACTTTGCTGACAACCTCACCGACGCCAGATTGTGGGCGGCCGCACAGTTGGCGTTCACCTATTCCGCCCTGCGTTTTATTGAGGCCTACGGTCTGTGGAAGGAGCGCACCTGGGCGGAATGGGTTGCATTCGGTTCGGGAACTCTGCTTCTTCCCCTCGAAGTTCGGGAATTGATGCGGGGCATCACGGTCGTCCGCTCCGTGATGTTTGCCGCCAACCTTGGCATTGTTTTCTACATGTACTTCTTGCTGCGTTCGGGACAACGGCAGCGTCGGGAGTTGCGGGCGCTTCAGTCCGAGGACCTCGACGAGAATGGCAAGTAAAACCCTACGGTTTGTCTGGGCTGATCGGATCGTCACCGCGGCATAAGGCCCAGCAGGTGAGTACGCCGACCGCGCCAACGGCGGCCGCTACGACCCAGGGATTATTCAGGATCGCTCCATAAGCACCAACCGTTCCGGCGGGCTTGGCCGCCGGGCCGCATGCTTCCTCCCGGCCTACTAGCTCACCCTGGTGGACGATCGCGTCCCGGCGTTCGCCCTCCTTCGACCGCCGCGTGGCCGCACCCCGCGAGTGAATCTTGACATCGTTCTGGAAGGCCGCTACCGTCACTTTGCCGTTTAACTCCGTGACGTCGTAGCGAGTCCATTCTTGGGTTACGGGAATAACAGTCAGGCAATTCACGCGCACTCGCATTTCGCGTGAAGTGATCAACTCCACACTGCCATGGTCGAGGTCAATCTCATCCCCCTCGAACAGTACCAGGGTATCGGGCTGAATCGTGACCGTGGATCCGTCAGCGTCGATTTTCGCGGTGCTTCCTTTTTGCGTCTGAATCGAGTCGTGAGGAAAAATGGCGGAGGAGATGGGCGCAGAATTTCCATTCAGCGAAGTCCCCCCCTCGGTGTGGAGCATCCCCCGGTCCGAATCCTGGGCCAGGAGCGACGGAGGCAAAACAAACAGCATCACGCCGCAAACGAGTTTGCGCCATTCGAGCAAACAGAGTCCCTCTTCTCCGCAACAACTGCTTTCGCAAGAATAACTTGCGGAATTCGCGCCGCCTATTGCCTTGGCTGATGACCGTGTAGAGCGGACGCTCCTGTCCGCTGCTCTTTGATCTTGGATCTTGCTTTTGACTTCGACTTTGCTACGGGAGCATGCCGACATTCTGCGCTCAAGGTCTTGCCTTCGCTCACTGCTCACTGATCGACAGGGAGCACGTCTAAACCGCCGACCAGGGTGGCCACACGGCGTGGCCGTTTTCAGCCGAAAATTTCAGAGAGATAGTCGAAGGAGGTTTTCCATGCTTCGAGCATTACGGGCACTTCTATTCTGCCTGCTGATGGCAGCCATGTCGGGCGTAAGTCCGGCGCAATCGTTCGTACTCGACCTGCCGCTGCAGAGCCAGCGGGCAGAGATCTCGCAACGCATCGGCATCACCGATATAACCGTCTCCTACCATCGGCCATTGGTGAACGATCGCAAAATTTGGGGAGGACTGGTTCCCTATGGCGCAGTGTGGCGAGCTGGCGCGAACGAGAATACGACCATCACATTCAGCGACCCGGTGCTGGTCGAGGGCAAACCGCTCGACCCGGGGACCTACGGTCTCCACATGATTCCAAACGCCAACGAATGGACGATCATTTTTTCGAAGAACTCGACTTCATGGGGTTCCTTTACCTACGACCAGGCGGAAGATGCGCTGCGGGTAAACGTAAAGCCCAGAGCCGCGGATTTGCATAATGCGCTGACCTACGAATTCGACCAACTGCAGCCCGATTCAACGGTGGTTGAACTCGAATGGGAGAAGATCGCAGTTCCGTTCAAGGTCTCGGTGAATGTTCACGATGTCGTACAGGCCGGCCTGAAAAAACAACTCCGCAATCTTTCGCAGTACACCTGGATGAGCTGGGACGATGCCGCGAATTACCTGCTCACGGAAAAGATCGCTCTGGATGAGGCGTTGACCTACGCGAACAAATCTATCGAAAATGAAGATCGCTATGACAACGAAATCACCAAGTCGAAGGTCTTGCTCGCTCTGAATCGCAAGGACTATGCCGCCGTGGCGCAGAAGAAGGCGCTCGACCTGGCCAGCCCGCTACAGATCCATCTATTTGCCCGCCAATTGCAGGCTGAAAAGCGCAGCGAGGAAGCCTTCGCGATCTTCCGCGAAAATGCGAAAAAACATCCCGACCAGTGGTTCGTGCACACGGGCCTCGCTCGCATCTACTCGTCCGAGAGCAAGTTTGACGACGCAACCAAAGAGATGAAACTGGCCCAGGCAGCGGCTCCCGACAACCAGAAAACCTACTTGGACGGACTAGAGAAGCGACTGGAGGCGAAGCAGGACATCAACCAGTAGACAAACTTCGGTGGCCGGAGATTCGGGAGGAAAAAACTAGAAACCGCTACACCCGGGCGAAGTCGATAAAGCCGTGCTGTACGTCAATGCGAATCAGTTTGACGCGCATCTTGTCTCCGACATCGGCGCCCTGCTGACCTTGCGCCAGCAGGCCCTCGACGTGAGGCTGCCAGATGCGAACGAAGGTTCCCTTGGGAGTCGCGCCGGTGACAATGGCGTCGAAGACAGCGCCGATGCGATGCTGCATCGCTGAGGCGGCCAGGCGCTTGGACATTTCACGCTCGACTTTTCGCTCGGCGTCTTCCCTCTCGGTGCAGTTGGAGGCAATCGCGGAAAGCTCGTCGTCGGAATAAGGATTCGGCTGGCTCCCGAGCATCGCCTTCACGATCCTCTGCGTGACAATATCGGCGAAGCGTCGATTGGGAGCGGTCGAGTGTGTGTAATCCTGAACCGCAAGGCCGAAGTGTCCGGGCGCGGGATCGCCCGGCCGTTCCAGAACGTATTCTCCGGGGCCAATCAATTTGATCGTAGCTAACGAGAGATCGGCAAAATGGTCCAGAGCTGCGGCCTTGCGCTTGATCAGAAAATCATTGAGCGCTTTTGAATTCGGGTCGGCAGGAAGCTTCTCGCCGAAGGTGGCGGCGAGTTGAACGATGCGATCCCAGCGCTCCGGCGTCTTCACAATGCGGCGCAGGGACGAGACTTTTTCGAGCATCCGCGCCACTACTCCGTTCGCCGCGATCATGAAGTCTTCAATCAAATCGGTGGCGCGATTTTTCTGCTGCTTCACCACGTCAACGATCTGCTCATTCAGCAGGAGGGGAAAGGTTTCGTCGGTCTGCAGGTTGAGTGCTCCGTTTTCAAAGCGTCGAGTCTTCAGCTTCTGCGCTATCTCGTTCTGCAAGCGCAGTTGCGCCTGCAGATCGGCGGAAGCGCCCACCTTCGCCGGCGGTGCTGCCGAGCCTTCGAGCCACGCTCCCACCGAGTTGTACTGCAGTTGCGCCTGATTGCGAACCACGGCACGATAGACGTCGCTCGAGGTCACGTGGCCGTCGCCATCTACAATGAACTCGATCACCACGCTCAGCCGGTCCTGATTTTCCAGCAGGGAAGTTTTGCCCGTGGAAAGTTCTTCCGGTAGCATGGAAAAGTTCCGGATTCCGGCGTAGATGGTCGTGGTTTCCCGCGCGGCGTGTTGATCGATCGAGCTTTGTTTGGGAACGAATGCGTCCACATCAGCAATGCCGATCAAAACTCTTGCATCGCCGTTCGGCAATCGCTCCGCAACCTCGATCTGATCCAGGTCGCGCGAAGTATCGTTGTCGATCGACGACCACAAGCGATTGCGCAGATCGCGCACCTCACCTCCGGCGGCAATTAGCGGAGGATGAGCCCGCAAATCGGCAAGCTGCTGCTGTACTGCCGGCGGAAAGTCCGGCTCAAAACCGTGTTGCCGCATGACCTCTTTCGCGACGGCTTGCAGATCGATGTGAGAGTTGCCAGCCGTCACTCCGTGACCACGGCTTTCACCAGATTTCGCGGACGGTCTACGTTGTATCCTTTTTTCGTGGCCACGTGATAGGCGAACAGTTGCAGAGGAATTACTTCGACGATCGGCAGCAAGAGTTCGGGCGCGGAGGGTACGAAAAAAACATCATCGGCGATGGTGGCTACTTCACCGTCGCCTTCGGTCGCGACCACTACCAGTTGCCCGTGCCGTGACCTCACTTCCTTCATGACGTCGAGGGTGCGCCGGTAGCGCAACACCGAATCCGGGTCGCGATGGTCGTACGTGGCCAGCACCACGACCGGCAGCTTTTCGTCGACCAGCGCATTTGGTCCGTGCTTCAGTTCTCCTGCGGGATAGCCTTCCGCGTGGGCGTAAGAGATTTCCTTAAGCTTGAGGGCTCCCTCGCGCGCGATGGCGTAATGCACGCCTCGTCCCAGGTACAGGAACTTTTCAGCGGAAGAATGCTTCTCTCCGAATTGTTCGGCCAGATCGTCCCAGACGCGAAGATTGCTCTCGATCGCTTGCGGCAGCCGTTGCAGCCGCTGCAGGTAAGAGCGCGTCACCTCGGAGGTCATGCGGCCGCGTTTTCGCGCCAGGAACAATGCCATCAAATAGAGAACCGTCACCTGCGTAGTGAAGCTTTTGGTCGCGGGCACGGCGAGTTCCGGCCCCGCGCCCGTGATCAGCGCCGCGCTGGCCTCGCGGGGAATCGTCGCCTCGGCCACATTCGAAACTGCGATGGTCTTCACGCCGCGGGTCAGCGCCTCGCGTTGCGCGGCAATCGTATCCGCGGTTTCACCGGATTGCGTGACCACCATCACGATGGGATCGACCGCCGCGTGGGTTGAGCGATAACAGTATTCGCTGGCATATTCCACGTCGACGGCGACGCCGGAAAGATCTTCAATCATGATTTCGCCGGCTAGGCCCGCATGCCGGCTCGAACCGCTGGCAGCGATGATTAGCTTTTCGAAGGTCAACAGCGCACTCTCAATCGCGTGCAGCTCACCGGGAAAAAGAATGTCATTCTTCAAATGCAGATCAATGGTTTTCGCAATGGCGCGGGGTTGCTCGTAGATTTCCCGGCGCATCGCATGGGAAAAATCGTCGGTCGCGGTGGTGGGATTTGAATTCGCAGGATTCATGGTGGACTGCGGCGAGAGTAAATCATTTGGCGCAGCCGGAGCAAACAGGAAACGAACTCACTCAAGTCATCCTTGTTAGTGTCCGTGTTGCCCTTCAGGTTTCGAGAAACCTTGCGCAATCCACTTCGACAGGAAGGTACTTTCGCGATCTCTGAAACCCAGCCTGCGGTAGACCTCGAGAGCCGTTTTATTCTGCCGCACGACCTCCAGATGAAGAGCCCTGACACTAAGCGACCGGGCGGCCTCCTCTACGAAGGCCATGGTCTTGCGGCCCCAACCCCGTCCTCGATAATCATGAAGCAGGTAGAACTCGTCGACGAAAGCGTCGCGGCCCAACCACTCCAGGCTGTAACCGAAAGCGATGACGACATAGCCCACCGGCGCCTCACCATCCAGAACGAGCCACACCCGTCCGAGGTTGGGGTCACGCAGCAGCGTGGTCAATGCCGCGTGCGCTTTCTGCTCGTCGAACCCGTGACCGTCGAAGGCATAGTACTCACGCATGAATTTCAACAGCGTGCCCGTGTCGGCTTCCGCAGCTGTGCGAAATGACGGCCCGATCGTCACACAACATTCTCCAGCGCCAAAGCCATGCCCATGCCGCCGCTGACGCAAAGCGTGGCCACGCCGCGCCGCGTGTTGCGCTTGAGCATCTCATGCAATAGCGTCACTGTGATGCGCGTCCCGGTGCAGCCGATGGGATGGCCGACCGCGATCGCCCCGCCGTTCACATTGAGCCGGTCGCGATCGAAATTCAGTTCGCGGTCGCAAGCGAGGACCTGCGCGGCAAAAGCTTCGTTTAGCTCGATCAAGCCGAAATCGTGCAGCCTGAGGTTGTGCTTCACTTCCAGCTTGCGCAAGGCCGGGACCGGACCAATTCCCATTTCCCGAGGATCGACCCCCGCCGAGGTTACTGCCGAGATTCGCGCCAGCGGCTTCAGGTTATTCTGCTTCACAAAATGTTCGCTCGCCACCACCACGGCCGCAGCGCCATCAGTAATTCCAGAAGAATTACCGGCGGTGACGGTTCCGGTTTTCGAGAATACCGGAGACAGCTTGCTCAGCTTTTCGATGCTCGCATCTGGGAAGGGATGTTCGTCGCGGCTGAAGGTGGTCACTCCTTTTTTCCCTTCAATGCTGACCGGGACAAGTTCGGCGTCAAATCTTCCGGCGGCAATCGCCCGTGCGGCGCGAGTTTGCGACAGCAGCGCAAATTCGTCCTGTTCCTCGCGAGAAATCTTGTAATGCTCCGCCAGCACCTCGGCCGTTTCCCCCATCACCATCTTCGCCATGGGACAGAAGAATCCATCGCGATACATGCCGTCAACCAGTTCCTGATTGCCCAGCCGGTATCCCCAGCGCGCTTCGAGATAATAAGGAACTCGAGACATGGATTCCGTGCCGCCCGCTAGAATGCAACTTGCATCGCCGAGCAGAATCGCCTGGTAAGCCAGCGCAATCGACTTCATCCCTGAAGCGCAAGCCTTGTTCACGGTGAACGCCGGCACTTGCTGTGGCACTACGCTGCGGATGGAAATCTGCCGTGCCGGATTCGGCCCGCCGCCCGCCTGCCGCGCGTTGCCGAAGATGGTTTCTTCCACCTGCTCGGGCTGGATTCCGGCGCGCTCCATCGCGGACTTGGCCGCCACCACGCCCATGTCAGCCGCGGTCAGCGAGGCCAGCGATCCGCCGAACTTCCCAATCGGCGTGCGTGCGGCGGAGAGAATGTAGACTGCCTGCAAAGAGTTGCCTCCAAAACATTTGAGTCTAGCAGGGCGGGGAAAGATGCTGAGGCAGGGATCAAAGTAACCTCGACTTCGGTCTCGCAGTTGCCGATAATCATTTTGGAACTTGACGGGTCAGAATGACGAACAGAAGTACCGCAACGACCAAAGTCCTCTTCCGCCTTTCCTCCCTCCGTGCCTCTAATCTGTTCCGCTCTGCTTCCCGAGCCAAGATACCTCTCACGATTTCATTCTCGATCTTCGGGTCGAGTGGTGGAGGGGTGGAAGGTTTCATGTCGATATACGGATTCTGACGGATGCCCTTCGGCGGATGTTCTCCGTCAGGTACGTACCCTGACCCTGAGCAGTAGCGGCAATTGGCGTTGCTGCCATTGCACACGCACGGTTTCATTCCCGCGTATTGTAAGCCAAACGGATGCCATGACCGCTCAGGTCTACTCTTCCGCTCCTGCCGTTGGCGCTGCGCGGAAACCGACACTGAACCACTGCCCATCCTCGTTCCGCCCTTGCCATTCCTCCTAACCTCCGGCATAATGAGTGTTTGTCTTGACCTCGCCGGATTCTTCCGGAACAAAGGATATACATCTGTGTTAATGATTCGACTATCGCGCATGGGTGCGCGCAAACAACCGCATTACCGCATTGTGGTCATTGAGAAGGCGCGCGCGCGCAACGGTCGGCCGGTGGAAGTCGTGGGGACGTACAATCCTCGCACCAACCCCGCCAGCGTGGAGTTCAAGCGCGACCGCGTGGACTATTGGGTGTCGAAGGGCGCGCAGATGTCGGAGCGGGTAGGCAAACTCTTCTCCAAGCCCACGACTGCCCCGGCTGTTCCTGCGGCATAGGATTTGAGTTCTACAAGAACCGCCATGACTGAACCCACAGCAGATGTGCGCACTCTTATCGAGCAGATTGCGAAGTGGATCGTCGATGCTCCCGACCAGGTTTTCGTGGACCATCTCGATGACGACGTGATCGAGCTGGAAGTTGCCGAAGGCGATGTGGGCAAGATCATCGGCCGGCAAGGGCGCAACGTCCGCGCCCTGCGTACGCTGCTGAGCGCTGCGGGCGTGAGGGCGCGCAAGCGCTACACCCTGGAAGTCATCGACTAGAGGAACGGCGACGAGCGAGCGCCGGGGCAGGGAACCGGACCATTCGCGATCCTGAAACAAGTGCTGAGTTCATTACGCTGGCCCGCGTGGTGAAAACGCAGGGCCGCCGCGGCGAAGTTGCGAGTGAGGTTCACACTATCGTTCCTGATCGATTCGCCGCTGGCATGAAGTTGCAGGCATTGGCGAGAGATGGGCGCCGGCGCGAAGTGGAAGTGGAGGAGCTCTGGCCGCACAAAGGGCTGTTGGTACTGAAGTTCGCGGGAGTGGATTCGATCTCCCAAGCGGAAACGCTCGTCGGAAGCGAACTGCAGGTGCCGCGCAACCAGCGCTCTGAACTGCGACCTGGCTGGAATTACGTCAGCGATTTGGCAGGTTGTTCGGTGCTCGACCGTGGCCGCGAGATCGGACGAATCGAGGACGTTCAGTTTGGAGCGGGCGAAGCGCCGCTGTTGGTGGTGCGCGACGCAGCGGCCAAGTTAGTGGAGATCCCTTTTGCTGAGGCGTATATCGAGAGCGTAGATGTGCAGCGGAAGCAGGTGCGCATGAAGTTGCCGGAAGGCCTGCTGGAAGTGAATGCTCCGCTCACGGCGGAAGAAAAGCAAGAACAGGCGAAGAGCGCGAGAAAAAAGCATTGACAGAATGAGAATGCAGAACGAAGCCTTTGCTGAGAACTGAGAACTGAGAACTGAGAACTGAGAACTGAGAACTGAGTTGCGGGTTCTGCGATGAAGGCCGATATAGTCTCCATCTTTCCGGACTTCTTTCGCGGGCCGTTGGAATACGGCATCACGCGCCGGGCTCAGGAATTAGGGCTGGCCACAATTCAGGTCCACGACCTGCGAGAGTTTACGCACGACCGTCATCGCACGGTGGATGATCGTCCCTTCGGTGGCGGCGAAGGCATGGTCCTGAAGCCAGAACCGCTGTTTGAATGTTTGGAATCGATGGGTGTTGCGCCGCGGGAAGAGCGAGCTGCGGGACGAGCGAAACAGTCGGTAATACTGCTCTCGGCGCAAGGGCGACGCTTCACGCAGAAGGTCGCCGCCGAGTTGGCATTGCTCGACCGCATCGTTCTGGTCTGCGGACGCTACGAGGGAGTGGATGAGCGAGTCGCGGACTTTCTTGCCGACCGCGAACTCTCCATCGGCGACTATGTTCTGAGCGGTGGAGAAATGGCCGCAGCCGTGATCGTGGAAGCGGTGATGCGGTTGCTTCCTGGCGCGGTCGGAAACGAAGCGTCAACCCAGCAGGAGTCATTCACGGTTGACTCGAAAGCGAAAGACTCGAACGGTGAGGATTCGACTTGCGGGTCGAATGGATTGCTGGATTATCCGCACTACACGAGGCCGGCGGACTTTCGCGGGATCGGCGTGCCCGGAGCATTGATGTCCGGTAACCACGAAGAGATTCGGCGTTGGCGTCGTCAGCGGGCGTTGGAGAAAACGTTGCGCAACCGTCCGGATTTACTGGAAGGCGCGGCGCTCAGCCAGGAAGACAAGAAGTTCCTGGACGAAGTCAAGGCCGGGATTGAGAAGGATCACGGCTGAGTGTTACCCCAGAGTTCACAACAAAGATCAGGATTTCGATCACGATTTCAGAATTCAGAAGGACTAACTATCATGTCGAATTTAATCATCGAGAAACTGCTGGCGAAGACCCAACGCACCGACATCCCCGTGTTCCACCCGGGCGACACGGTCCGCGTTCACGTGAAGATCAAAGAAGGCGACAAAGAGCGCCTGCAGGCCTTTGAGGGCGTGGTGATCAAGCGCGACAACGGTCCCCAAGCCAGCTTTACCGTGCGCAAGATCAGTTTTGGTCAGGGCGTGGAGCGCATTTTCCCCATCCACTCCAAAGTCATCGACAAGGTGGATGTGCTGCGCTCGTCGAAAGTCCGCCGCGCCAAGCTGTATTACCTGCGCGGCCTCAAGGGCAAAGCGGCTCGTCTGCGCGATGTCGAAAGACCAAGCTGAAGATTGCGACAAGCCGATCTAGCTGGTGTGCGCGGAGGATGTCTCTCCCACGGATTCCAACGAGTCCGTGGTCACCTCGAGATCGGCGAAGTCTTCAGTGCGATGTTTTTTCAGCCGGTTCAGCACATAGTCGAGCAGCGGCCGGTCGCCCTGCCGGATCTCTTGAAACTCCACGCCCATGGTGCGGTTCTGTGACGTATACCTCACTTGCCCGCGCAGCGCTACCGCGACGTCGCACATATCCAGAACCAGCCTCAGGCTGGTTCCCGGTGCGATGAGAAGATTATTCGCGCTGATGAGACAGCCGTATTCGGAGATATCTTCGAGGCGGCCTTCAAGGCGGGTCTCGACGCCGATTTCTGTCACCTCCGCGCCTCCTTCGACCGAGAAGCGTGGGCGTCGCCGCCGATTCTGCATAGGACCGCCTAGGGCATCCGTTACGGGCTTCTGACTTGGTCCGCCTGAAATGACTGGCAGATACTGCTCTTCCATTTGCCGGAGTTCTTCTTCCCAAGGAATCTTGCTGCCCTCTATACACTGCACGGTGAACTGGCCGCGCAGGGTGGAATCTGGATCGCCGGTCCACAGTACCTGACAGATCGACTTCAGCCGCCCGCGCTCGACCGTAATTAAATCTCCCACCTTGACATCATGGCAACTACGCAAGCGTGCGCCATGCGCGTGAATATCATAGGTGCAGGAGATTTCGGGAGCGCTCTGTCGGCCGTTCTGGGTGTGGATGAGGCGAACCGGGAGCGCCAGGTGGATCAGCTTTCCGAGCGATGTGCCATCTTGCGGCATGTCATCATGACGCCTCGGGACTGCTTGATCATTCACAACTACTCCTCAACAACGGGGAATACTTTCAACATAGCAGCACATCTGTGACCGGACAATGTACGTGCGTAATCGAAATAGTGGTTACTGCGGGGCATTAATTCGGGTTAATGATCGCTCACATTTTGGCCCTTGCAAGAATCTGAGCCGCCGGGTGAAGATGGTGGGCAAGCTTTCTCCCACGTTCAATGTCGAGTACCGCGAAGGTCGAGTCTGAATTTTCTCTGTCTCCGTCGGCGGCGAAACTGCGTCTGCTGAAGAAACTGCGTTGTACCCTGCGTTACGAGAAAGTCGCCTGGGCGGCGGGCGCGGCTTTGGTGGCGGGAGTGGACGAGGTGGGGCGCGGGTCGTTGTTTGGTCCGGTGGTGGCGGCGGCTGTGATTCTGGAGCGTGGGTACCGCATTCGCGGTTTGCGGGATTCGAAGCTGCTGCTGCCGGAGCGGCGCGAAGTGCTGGCTCCGCGCATTCGTGATCATGCCGTGGCATGGGCGGTCGCGGCGGTGGATGCGGCGCGCATCGACCAGATCAACATCTACCAGGCGTCGCGGCTGGCCATGCGCGAAGCGGTGCTGCGGCTGCAGCCTGCGGCCGACCATCTCTTGATCGACGCGGTGCGGCTGGACTGCGAATTGCCGCAGCGGGCGATCATTCATGGTGATGCGCTTTCGGCTTCGATTGCTGCGGCTTCGATTCTGGCCAAGGTCGAGCGCGATCGCATGATGTGCGAGTGGGATGCGGTCTTTCCTGAGTATGGTCTGGCGTCGCACAAGGGCTACAGCACGCCGCAGCATCTGGCGGCACTGGAGCAGTACGGTCCGACACCGCTGCACCGGCAGTCGTTCGCTCCGGTGTGGAGCAGTCCGGTGGAGCAGGAAGCGTTCGAGTTCGATTGACAACTCCCCGAAAACATTTCCGCTTCCAGGTCAGGCCGCGAAAGTGCAGCCCTGTGACGTCTAACCTTGCCATCCACAGCTCCGCCCGCCGATGATGGAAGCCGAGGCCTATCTCGCCATATGGTGATGCCAGTGGTGCATCACAGCGCAACTGAGGTGACCCAGCACGAACCAGAGTATTGCCCAGAGAACCGCCTTGAGTGTCGAATTCATGCGGCAAGATTAATTGAGAAGACGGAGGTGTCAAGCGAAATGTGAGCCTAAGTCTTTCCAGAGCAAGATTTTAGCCGCAAGTTACTGACCCCTGAAGATCAAGTGTTCATTTCTTGCCAACACGATGATTCCAAACCGCCCGGTAGGGGTAGGGTTACCCGGATTAGTGGCCGGGACCCACGGCAGGGAAATGCAGATTCCTCGCGGGCTCTCGCCGGTTTCATCGGCTCCGAAGCGGCTCGGAGTGACAAAGGTTGAGGGTGAGAAGGTGTTTTGATCGCAGCGCTGAAGCGCTGTCGCCACCCAAAAGCGTTACTCTGGAAACTGAACTTACCTTCCGGCCTCGGCTTGCTCGCCGTTCAGTGCGGAGTTGAGTTGATCGATGAGTTTTGTGTTGTTGACCAATGCCCGGCGCAGGATTTCTGCCTGCTGTTTCGCGACGGGCCAATCCTGCTTCTCGATTGCTTCCGTCAGGCCGGGCAGTTCGAGGTGAGCGTAGGTGAAGCGGGCGCCGTAGAGGATGTGTTTGAACCAGGGGCGGCCGGGGATGCCGTCGGGGTTGAGCCAGTTGCGTTCGACTTGCATTGTGCCGTGGTTGATGGTGGTGGCTAGCGTGGCGTCGATTGTGCCGGAGGCCAGCGCGCGGGTTGTGGATTCGTCGAGGCGCTTGCCGGCGGCTTCGAAGTCGTCGATGGCGGCGAGTACGGGGTTTAGATCCAGTGGTGGGAGCTGCCGGGCTTCGCCCGGCTGGACAGCCGAGGGCGGCTGTCCCCACATGATCTTATTGTTCTTCTCAATCTCATTCACGAACTGGCGGATGTTGGCGGCGTAGCTGGCGAAGTCGAAGGGGAGCAGGTCGGCGTTGGCGAGGCGCAGGGCGAGCACGCCCCAAAGTTGGCTCATCAGAGTGTGATAGCGGTAGCCGGGATCGCCGAAGTGGTTCATCCAGAAGAAGTCGTCGTAAGCGGAGTGGTACACGCCGTAGGGTCCGTCGAACTGCAGGCCGAGGACGGGCATGCCGACGAAGTTGAGGAACACGGTATGGTCGGAGCCGCTGCCGATGCGGGTATCGGCCAGATTTGAATCGGTGACGGTCAGGCCGGTTACTTCTTCGGCCTGTTTGTTCTCGCGGCGCTCGCGCGCGGTCGATTCTTTCCATGCTTCGTAAAGAGTCTTGCCCGAGGGATCCTGCAGCGTATGCGTGGTTTCAACCAGCATGGGAGCGAGCGAGGCCACGGCCTGGCCATGGAAGTTCGGGCCCGAGGTGGAAGAATCCACGTTGATGTACGCGACGGCTTTGCTGCGCAGTTCATCGACGAATTGCTCGCCCCATTCCGTGGAGCCGGTGAGGCCGACCTCTTCTCCGTCCCAACTGCAGACGACGATGGTGCGCCGCGGTCGCGTGCCTTGTTTTGCCAGCTTTCCGAGGGCACGCGTCAGCTCCATCATCGACGCGGTGCCGCTGCTGGGGTCGACGCCGCCGAAGACCCAGGCGTCGCGATGATTGCCGAGCACGATCCACTCATCGGGCAACTCCGCGCCGCGAATGCGGCCTTCGACTACGTAGTAAGGCTGAGTGGAGTTGTCCATTTCAATCTTCACGTGCACGCGCACGCGCTTGCCGCCGAGACGATATTTGATCGGAAGTCCACCCTGCCAATTGTCAGGAGCGACGGGGCCGTCCATGTTGGTCAGCAGCGGTTTCGCGTCGTGCCAGGAGAGCGGCAGCGCCATTATTTTCGGGATCGACACGGCTTGCCCGACGGGAATCCGTTTGGCGCCGGGGACCGAGGCCCATCCGGGAGTGAGCGGGTCGCCGGGCACCATGAAGTCGTAAGTGATGGCTCCACGCTGAATATGATATTCCGGACCCCAGGGACCGTTGGGGACGACTTTGCCTTTCTTGTATCCGTCTTCGGCGGGGTCGCTGTAGATGAGAATGGCGGCGGCGCCTTCGCGCTGGGCGGTGAGGGCCTTGAATCCGCGATAGCTGTAAGGATTTGAGTAGCGGACGAGGACAATTTTGCCCTTTACGTCGATGCCTTGTTTGCGGAGAAGATCGTAATCCTCTGGATTGCCGCTGTGAGCGTAGACGAGCGGAGCCGTGACTTCGCCGGAGGCGGACATGCCGCTCCATGCCGAACTGATGCTCTTGTTCTTCATGTCCGGATCGCCGGGGACGGGCATCTCGCGCAGGAGGGCGCGGTAGTGAACAGGCGCGGTCATTTCCAGGAAGGTACTCTTCGGATTGCTGCCGTAGACATCGTAGCGGCGGATTACGACGTCTTCGAGACCTTCGCTGCGCCACTCGTCGGCGATGTAGCGAGCCAGTTCGTTGTTGCGCGCAGAGCCGGCGACGTGGGGTTCGGCGGTGAAGATGTGGTGCTGGCGGCGCTCTTCTTCGGGGGAGGGGATGGCTTTGAATCTAGTTTCGGTCTCGGTTTCGTGAGCAGCCGAGGAAGGAGTGAAGCCGAGGATCGAAGGCTGATTTTGAGCTTGCGTAATTTGGGCTTGCGTAAAAGAAGGAGGGTTCAGCGCGAACGCCAGGAAACAGACGGTGCCCGTGGAAAAACGCTTACACCGGGAAAAGCACATCATCGGCAGCTCCCCGCAAGACGAGTGAATAAGGAAGCGAGCCAAACGCGCGATTATTGTGTCGCAAACAACGCGACACTTCGCGCGGCTCGCCCAGATCCTTCGCTGCGCAAAAAGCGCTTGCTCAGGATGACAAATCAGTATGGCGTTACTTTGCCTGGTAAATCATCGACAGCAAGTCCGGCTTCGATTCGTCGCGCACCAGGTGCGGGTAGCGCTCGCCGCCATGGTAATCGAGCTTGTAGGTTTTGTAATAATCGGTGTTCTCGACGAGAAGCTCGAGAGGAGCAGTGCTCGTCGCGCCGGCTTTGAGCGCTTCGCGCAGAACTTCCACCGAGAACTTGTGACCGTTCACGGCGATAAGCTTCATGCCGGGACCGATTCCGGCGATGGCTGCAGGCATGCCCTCGATCGTATCGGTGATAGTGCCGTCCTCGTGCAGTTTGAGACCTATGGAATAGGCGCCGTCGATGAGGCGATCGCGGCCCTCCTCCACGCGCGCCATCTCGGATGGAAACTCGTCGTAGGCGACTTTCCATCCGCTGCCTTCGATTCCGCCCAGAGGCGCGCCGGGACCGTGATTGGTGAGACGCTCGGTCCAGAAGCCGCGCCAGTCATAGGGCACGATCTGATTCAGAACGTTGACGACGTCATCGAAAGTGTAAGTCTTCACCATCGGCCCCGTGTTGGGAGCGCCGTGAAAAAGATGGCAGAAATCGTCCAGCGTTTTCTTGCCTTTGCTTTGCTGGCGGATGATCACGTCTGCCCATAGCCAGTCGAGTGTGCCTTCGTCGTAAAAATCGGTGGAGCGGCGCCAGGATTCCCAGGAGCGGGGAGAGAAATAGAGTTCGGCCGCGGCGTCGGTGGTGTCCTGCAGGTCGCGCCAGGCGCGGCCGGGAGTGTGATCCAGGTCGGCTGCGGTTAACGCCAGATCCTCGCGTGCCTCTTCGGGAGTGAGCAATCCGCTGCGCGCGGTCAGCACCGTGCCCAGATAATTCGTTAAGCCTTCGTAGACCCACAGCAGATCGTCTTGCATGGGTTGTTGATAGTCGGGCGTGGTCAGGTCTGCAGGACGGCGGTATTTTCCGTTCCACGAATGCACGTACTCGTGTGGGAGCAGGCTGGCTTCCGATTTTCGCGCCATATCGTCGATGAGTCCGCGCTCGTCAACGCGGCTGTCATCGGACTCGTGGTGCTCCAGGCCGAAGTGCGCGACGTGATCGCTCAAGCTGTAGAGGAAATGATAATCGCGGTAATGATGCGCGCCGAAAAGGCGGTTGGCCTGCTCGACCAGACTCTTGTAGTGGTCCCAGACTTCCTCTGGAGGTTCAAGCGCGGCAGCGCTGTCGGCGGCAATATCCATTTCGACGAGCGGGTTTTCGGCTAACTTGACGACTTTGAGAAACTCGCCGGTGATCACGGGTGAATCGACCAGGGTCGTAAGTGGCGCCGGTTGAAACCTGATCTGAGTTTCACCATTGGGTTGATCGGCCGTTGCCGATGCGATGGGCAGCGCCGTTCCAAATTTCCAATTGGAAGGAATTTTCAGCGTAGCTACGTAGGTGATCTCGTCGGCCTTCCAGCCTTTAGGATAAAGCAGCACCTGGTTCCAGCTGATGAGCGCCATCTTGTCGGTGGCGGAAGAGCCCGCAGAGAAGCCGGCTTCGAGGGTCGCGGGAGAAAGAAAGTCGAGGTCTGCGTTTATTTCAGTCTCGCCGGCAGGGACTTCGACGTGGATGGTGAAGTTGTCGAGAAGGTCGTGGCGCCATTTCAGGGTCTTGCCGCTGGCGGTGAATTTGAGTCCAGCCAGGTCGATCACGGGGCCGTCGGGCGCGTGTTCGCCGGGAATCCACTTGGGATAATAGAGCGTCAGATCTCCGGCGCTGGCGGGAATCTTGAGTTTCGCGTGGAAGATCTTGCGGGGAGCCGAGGTGGCGTCGATAAAAATGGTTAAAGTCGGCGCCGTCGCTGACCAACTGGAAAGTGCGGAGAAGAGAATAAAGAAGAAAGCGCAGACCACTCCCAAGATTCTTGAGAGTTTCATTTTAAGGGCCCCTTTGCGTGACGAAACGAGTTTTCTTTTGTTGGATAGAATTTTAGATTCTAGCAGCCAGCGCGAGCCGTGGTACAGGGACGCACCAGCGCTGCTATCATCTTCAGCGATGCCGCGGCGCGGAAAATTCATTACGTTTGAAGGGTTGGACGGAACCGGCAAGAGCACGCAAATGCGCAGGCTGGCGGCGGCTCTGCGCGCAGCTGGGCATAAGGTGGTGGAGACGCGTGAGCCGGGAGGAACAGCTACGGGCGAGAAGATTCGCCGCGTCTTGCTCGACTCCGCGACGGAGGGTCTTTCACCGCTGGCGGAAATGGCTTTGATGTTTGCGTCGCGAGCGCAGCATATTGCGGAGGTGATCGAGCCGGCGCTCGATCACGGGCAGATTGTGTTGTGCGATCGCTTCACCGATTCCAGCGAGGCCTACCAGGGCAGCGGGCGCAAGCTGGGGAGTAAGGTGGTGCTGGAGTTGCATCGCGTTCTCTGTGGGGATTTGCGGCCCGACTTAACGATTCTGCTCGAATCAGACCCGGCGATGAGCGTGGGGCGTGCGCGACGGAGAAACCAGAGAACATTCCACCGTGCGAATAAAGCCGGGAATAGGAATGTGAGCAAGCGTCCTGCAGATGAGAATCGCTTCGAGCAGGAGGCGGGCGCTTTCTTTGATCGCGTCCAGGAAGGCTATCAGGCGATTGCCGCAAGAGATCCCCAACGCGTGGTGGCTGTGGATGCGAGCGGCACACCGGTGCAGACACACCGGCGGATTATCGAGGTTGTGCAACGAAAGTTGAAGATCGGGTGAGGACGCGAGGAGAGCCTTTCGCGGATGCTTCATCAATTCCCACCCTTGCAAAAAACGCAAGGGTGGGGCACCCTCACTTTTAGCGCTGTCGGCACAGAGCGCAACGATCCAAATGTATGGGATTTGCTGATTTTCACGGAAATGCCGAGACTGTTCATCGCCTGCGCGAGATGCTGGCGCGGGGGCGATTTCCGCACGCAGTGATTCTGTCGGGTGCGCGGGGAGCAGGCAAATACACTCTGGCGCTGATGCTGGCGCAGGCGCTGAATTGCCTGGCGCCTGTTGAGACGGATGGACTGCCTGACTTCTGCGGACAATGCGCGAACTGCCGCCGCATCGCACAGGCTGCCGATCTCGATGCCCGCTTTGCCGAAGCGGTAGAGGCGCGGGAAGGTTTGCGCGATGCCGATAAGAAAGATACGCGGCTATTCGTACAGACGCATCCCGATGTGCTGATCATTCCTCCCGACCCTCCGCAGATGATGATCAAAGTGGATCAGGTGCGGCGGGTGATTGAGACCATTTATTACCGTCCGGCGGAAGCTCGCGAGCGGGTTTATATCTTTACGGACTCGGCTTTCATGAAAGAGGCGGCGAATTCGCTGCTCAAGGTCCTGGAAGAGCCGCCGGAGTTCGCCACCATTTTCCTGCTTTCGGAGAATTCCGGCGAACTGCTTCCGACCATCCGGTCGCGATCGATGGTCTTTCCCCTCGCAGCTGTCCCAGTCGAGGAAGTGGAGCGCTACTTGGCCGAGCATCGCCCGGAGTGGAAGCCGCCGCAGCGAGCCTTGGTCGCCAGACTGAGCGAAGGCTCCCTGGGCCGGGGCCGCAGCTTCGATGTGGAGGCCTATGTAGCCGCCCGCAGCGATGCACTCGCCATCCTGAACTCAGCCCTGCTAGGAGGCGAACACACTCAGCTCTTCAAGATTACCGAAACCTACCGCGCCGGCGCGGAGGGACGGGAGAAGACGGAACAGCTTCTCCGCACTCTCTATTCTCTACTGCGCGATCTGATGTTTTTACAGTCGGGAACGCCCGACCTGGTTCACAACACCGATATTCAAAGCCAGCTCACGAAGCTGGCCGAAGGCGCCGACTTTGACTGGATTGCCGCAGCCGCCGACCGCTTAGCCGATGTCGAGCGCGGCATGCGCCGCAACCTGCTGCGCTCGTTGTCGCTGGATGCTTTCAGCCTGGGCTTGGAGAAGGTAACCTAGAGGAAGTCTAAGCATATTATTTTCAGTTGATTACAGAGATTACTCTGGTGGTTCTACGCCCTTAAGAAAGGTTGTTCCTGCCATGCCCAACGCCTATAATCGTCTTACTCTGGTTTAGGACTCTCCGTCAGGTTCCGGGTAGCAGAAAAGCTAGGGTGAAGCCTGTCTTCTCCTTGCCAAGGTGAATAAGAACCCGGTTATGCGAAAGCGCCTGCAAATCGCACTGATGGCCAGCACCGTAGCCGCGACCTCTCTTTTTCTCACGCTCCAACTCCGCGCCGCTGAGGGCGACGGCGCCTCCGACGCGATTATTGCCACGGATGAGCACGGTCGCAAAATCTTTGTGAATGACTCGGTGGAAAAGGCTCCAGTTCACCATGAACCTCAGGCCGAAGCGCCACGGCGCACGCTGAAGTATTGGAGTTCCAAAGAGAATCGCTGGAAGCCCGTGCCTCCGCCGAATGCGGCGGCCATGCAAGCGGCGCGGTCGGCGGCAGCCGAAGTGAACGAGTACTTCGGACACGAATCGAGCCAGTCGGCAACCGCCAAGATTGTGCAAGCGAACTTTCGCGGTGCGACGGCGACGCCCGGAGATATAGATAGCGCCATCGAGCAGGCGGCAGCGCGGCACAATGTGGACGCCAACCTGGTGCGAGCGGTGGTTAAAGTGGAATCGAACTTCAATCCCAATGCAGTGTCGCGCAAGGGCGCGATGGGGCTGATGCAGTTGATGCCTTCTACGGCGCGCCAGTTGAAAGTGAACAACCCGTTTGATCCCGAGCAGAATGTGGATGCGGGAGTGCGGCACCTGAAGCAACTTCTGGAAAGCTATGGCGGCGATATCAAATTGACCCTGGCCGCTTACAACGCGGGCGCCGGAGCCGTGGCGCGTAGTTCGGGCGTCCCGCACTACGCAGAAACCCAAAACTACGTCCGGCGGATCACCAACCTTTACTATGGCGTATCCGGATTTGAGCCGGGCGCTTCGCGCAATCCGGTTACGATTCAACGAGATGCGCACGGCGTGCTTTACATCAGCAACACTGATTAGATTTGCGGCATCTTTAACTTTATCTCTATCTCTCTGGCACCCAGGGCATTGGTTCAACCAACTTAGGGAACGAAGGCACGGGCTGGTTATCGTGAAGATTGCATCGCGCCAGCGTGGTCTGTGGGGAGCGCTGTTGGCGCTCGCCACATTCGCAGCGTTCGCAACTCCAGCGGCCTATGGCCGTGCGCGTCATTCCGATGCATGGGCGCGAGATCACTTTGCCGCTGCTGATCGGATGCGCGAGGCGCTGAATGGAAGGCCTGCGGCCGACCGAACCCGCCACGACTATCAGCGGATCTTGAACGCCTACCGCTATGTCTACCTCGGCGCGCCGACCTCCAGCAAAGCCGATCCCTGCGTGGTCGCTGTCGCCGAGACCCTGGTGGAGATGGGACGACGTTTCGACGACGACAAAATCCTGCATAGCGCGATCGACCAATATCGATTTCTGCGCCGCGAGTACCCCGGCAGCAAGTACCGCTTCGATGCACTATTCACCATCGGCGAGATTTACCGGGACGACCTCAACGATCCCGAGGCATCGCGTTCGGCCTTCCAGGAATTTTTGCGACGTTATCCTCACAATCGGTTGAGCGATGGCGCTCGCCAGGCCATTGTTGAACTTGACCAGGAAGCGCAGACCGAAAAAGCCCAGGAAACACAGAAGACCGCAGAGAAGAAACAGCCAGGGAAGAATGAAGACAACGATGACGATAACGATAAAGATGTGAAGGATGTCGCCGTCGACGACCATGTTCCGGGGACGGCCTCCGGGAAAGACGGATCGTCGGAGCCGCGCCCTGGGCGGTTGCCGCGCGTGACCGGCATTCGCCACTGGTCTACGCCTGATTACACGCGGGTCGCCATCGACGTGGAGAGCGATGTGAAGTTTTCGTCGCAGCGGATCAACAGTCCCTCGCGCATCTTCTTCGATTTGCGCGACACCAAGCTGGCTTCCACCCTGGTGGGCAAAAGCTTCGACGTGGATGACGGCTTTCTGAAGAAAGTCCGCGTTGCGCAGTTCGCGCCGGGGCGCACTCGAGTTGTCCTCGAGGTCGACAATCTCTCCGACTACGACGCCTTCCTGCTGCCCAACCCTTATCGCCTCATCATCGACATTCACGGAAAGAATGGGCGGAAGAAGCCGCTCAAGGACAAAGAGGACAAAGAGAGCGATGTGGACGAAACCGTGTCGGCCGAGGCAGATGACACGGTCTCGCCAACGAGGATTTTCGACTCCGCTCCAGACGGTCCCGAGCCGAAGCGCAGCACTTCGGGAGACGCCGTTCGAGGAGAGACAGAGAAGGCTCCGGTGTTAGCTAGGTTGGACGCTAGGGATGATCCGAGCGGATCCTCATCAGGCACGACTGCGAGCGCAGTGAACCTGAAACCGCAGACTTCGATCGTGAAGAGAATCGTGGAGGCTGACGACGACGATGAAGACAGCGGCAGTCGACCGGTTACCGCGAGGCGAAACAGTCCTGACGCTGCCCTGCGCAAGCCGGGCTTGCATGCGCTGGCTTCGAGTAAACCGGAGGGCGCTTTCACTACCTCCGATCTTGGCATGCGTGAGGCGAAGCCAACAGCGAGCGGCGACCGTTCGCTGATTCGCGCGCTCGGTCTAAAAATCGGCAAAATCGTGATCGACCCCGGACACGGAGGTCACGATACCGGGACGATCGGCCCCGAAGGCCTGGAGGAAAAAGACCTCGTCCTCGATGTGGGACGGCGGCTGGGCAAGTTGCTCGAGACGCGACTGGGCGCGGAAGTGGTTTACACACGTAAGGACGACACCTTCATCCCGCTCGAAACCCGGACTGCGATCGCCAACCAGGCGCGCGCCGATTTGTTCGTCTCCATCCACGCCAACTCCAGCCACGACGCAGATGCCCGGGGCGTCGAAACTTACTACTTGAATTTCACTTCGTCGCCAGAGGCTCTAGAGGTTGCCGCGCGCGAGAACGCGGTGTCGGAGAAGTCCATCTACGAACTGCAAGACCTGGTGAAGAAGATCGCGCTGAAGGACAAGATCGAGGAGTCGCGGGAATTCGCCGGCGACGTGCAGCAGTCGCTGCATAGCGGACTGGCAGTGAAGAGTCCGGCGATCCGCGACCGCGGCGTGAAGAAAGCTCCGTTTATCGTGCTGATCGGCGCGAACATGCCCTCGATTCTCGCCGAGATTTCTTTCGTCAGTAATCCCACTGACGAGCATCGCCTCGCCACCAGCGAATACCGGCAGCGCATCGCCGAATCGCTCTATCGCGGCATCGCCAAGTATGTGAACGGGCTGAGCGGGGTGAAGGTCGCCACCAAGATGGATAAAGCTGCCGGGCAGTGAATCCACGCAAATTACACCGAATCGCCCCGTTTGACAACTTATCAGGAACCGCTGTCATCTCGCGGCTCCGATTCGGCCTCTTGAAGTCGCAAGTGACCCCGACGACAATATATTCCTGAAGTGTGCGGAAGCTGCCGGAGCCGATTATCTGGTGACAGGTAATCAGAAGCACTTTCCGATATTCTGGAAGAAAACTAAAAACGTCACGCCAAGGGAATTCATTAGTCTTTCCGCACCCCACCTAATAAAGTAGGCTGGTCTGGGAGTAAACCAGATATCTCTTCGGGGGCTTGGGCGATTTGCCGGTTGCGGCTCGAATGCCACGAAACTTTTACTCCTCCTGTGTGGTCTAATTACCTAGGGGTTTCGCGCCCCGCGGGCGATCTATGCGAGCACCACTGTTTCCATTGATATTTGCGATTGTTTTTTCCTGCGCGAGCTCGGCTTGGGCTGCGAGTCCGCCAGCGGAAACATCGGCGCCGCCCATTCTGCCGAAGCAATTTGCCGATTGGCAGATTCAGGGCACGCCTCAGGCCAGCAAAGACGCCGCCGCCGCCGATCCCACCAACGCTCCGTTGCTTAAGGAATATGGATTCAGCGATTTCGAAGCGGCTACGTACAAGAGTGACGACGGCCGGACGCTGAAGATCCGGGCCGCGCGCTTTGCCGATGCGAGCGGCGCTTTCGGCGCCTACACGTTCTACCTGCGACCGGAGATGGCGCGGGAAGCGATTGGCGACCAGGGAGCATCACTGAATCAGCGCGTGCTGTTTTACCGCGGTCAGATTGTGGTCGAGGCGGTGTTCAGCGAGTTGTCGGTGATGTCGGCTGCAAGCTTGCGCGAACTCGCTGGCCTGCTTCGAAGGCCTGGTGGAAACACGGGAGAACTGCCTCCCGTGCTGGCTTACATGCCGCATCACGGGTATCAAGCGAATACCGAGAAATATGCGGAAGGGCCGCTCGCTCTCGGAGCGATCGCATCGCCGTTGCCCGCAGATCTAGTCGATTTCGGCGCCAGTCCTGAAGTTGTGCTCGGACAATACACCACTCCGGGTGGAGAAGCGACGCTGGTGCTCATCGAATATCCCACGCCGGCGATCGCGGCGGCGCAGTTGCGGCGTATTGATGCCGCGCATCATGCGGCTCAACCCCAGGAGGGGATTGATGCGGTGGAAAATGTAGGCCCATTTTTCGATAAGCGTACGGGGCCCATCATCGCCATCGCCGCCGGTCCGCTTTCGCAAAGCGATGCCCAAACGCTTTTGGGCGCGGTGAACTGGAGACCCAGCGTCACCTGGAACGAGAATACGTACTTCGACAAGAAAAACAATATTGCCAATCTGTTGGTGAACATCATTATTCTGTGCATCATCGTTGGAGCCCTCTCGCTCGCGGCCGGATTGGCCTTCGGCGGCGCGCGTGTTCTCCTCCGCCGCTATTTCCCAGGCCCGGTTTTCGGTCGCGCCGACCAGACCGAATTCATTTCTCTTCACTTGGGGGAAGGAATTGCGGAGGGTTCGCCCCCCCCCGGGGCAGGCACCACGGGCACGTCAAAACCTTCTTAAGTGGCTCAGGAATAGTGGCTTAAGCCCATTTCAGCAGCCAGCCGTCTCAAATCAGGACAATTCGGCGCCGTGTTGATCGATTATGTAAGTTATTGAAATTAAAGACATTTATTTACCAAAAATTGCTTGACACCCTGCTTTTTCGGCTCATAAGATTTTGTCCAGAAAGTTTTGACGGAACCTAATTGCCTCCGTTGGAACTATTCTCCCTTGAAAAAGAGAAGGTCGCCCTGTTGCCGGGCGGCCTTTTCGTTTTGCTGACAAACTTTTCTGTGTGTTTACAGCAGGGAAGTGCAAAGTGGGCGCCGAAGCAAGTGCTTTCGCGGAACTCTTGACGGCTAATTCCGTATCATCTGTTGTTGAGTATCATCTGTTGAGCGGGATGTTTCCGGCCGTTCACGAATCGGCGTGGAGGAAATCATGTTCTGCGATGGATGTGGCACAGCGGTGCAACCCGGCCAGTCATTTTGCAGCCGTTGCGGTAAGCAAATCGTCGGAACGGTGATGGTGATGCAGCCTCGAACGGGACGGGTGCAGGGACACCTTCACTTGCTGGGGATTCTGTGGCTCGCGATGTCCGCGTTCAACACCATTGGCGGCGTGGTTCTATACATCATTGCCAATACGATATTTGCGCGTCTGCACCAGATGGGCGCCCCGGACGCACCTACCGCGTTCCTGCGTCCTCTGTTGAGCGCGATCGCCATTTTCATTCTGGCCAAAGCGCTCTGCGGATTTATCGCGGGATGGGGCTTGATGCAGCGGGACCCCTGGGCCAGGACTATCGCACTGGTTCTGGGCTTTATCTCGCTGTTTAATGTTCCTTTCGGGACCGCGGTCGGAGTGTACACGCTGTGGGTTCTGTTGCCGGCGCAGTCGCAGGAAGAATATGACGCCCTGGCCGCCGCGCGCGCCGCGTAGTTGCGCGACTCTGAAGGCGTTTTTCTGCAGGGACCGCCAGCCTCGATTGTCTGCTCTGGCGATTTGATAAACTGGAACAGTCAACCCAGAAGCCGACGTAGCTCAGTTGGTAGAGCAGCCGATTCGTAATCGGCAGGTCAGCGGTTCAAGTCCGCTCGTCGGCTCCAGTCCTCAACAGCATGAAGAAGAGCGCCCAACAAACTGCACAGCTCGCGGAATGGCAAGGCGATTTCGGGCGGAAGTACACGGACCGGAATTCGATGACTCCGGAGCAGGCTGACTCCTTGTGGCTCAGCAATTACGGGATCAGTCGTACTGAGTTGAATCGGCGATTCCTGAAGGATTTACCACTTAACTCAAGAATTCTTGAAGTGGGCTGCAATATCGCGAATCAGTTGCTTCTGCTGCAACAACTCGGGTATACCGAGCTGTACGGAATAGAAGCCCAGAACTATGCGATTAAGATTGCGCGTTCCCGAGCACAAGACATCAACCTTTTGCACGGCACGGCCTTCGATTTGCCTTTTAAAGATGGTTTCTTCGATCTTGTCTTTACCTCTAGTGTTCTGATTCATATTGCCCCGACCGACTTGGGTGCGGTTTTGGATGAGGTTCACCGCTGCACGCGTACTTATATTCTCGGCATGGAATACTACGCTCCCACAGTAACGGAGGTTAATTACCGGGATCGGAACGAGTTGCTCTGGAAGATGGACTACGCTCAACAGTATTTAGACCGCTTTAAGGACCTTGAAGTCGTGCAGGAGCAACGGCTTCCCTATCTGGAAAATGACAACGTTGATTCGATGTTTTTACTTCGCAAAGTAACGGCCTGCTGATTTCGGAAGGGAGTGAATCAGCGTTGCGCCGTAAGCTGCGTCTTTCTCTGATCTCCGCCGCGGAGGCCAATTTTTCTGATCCGGAGTCGTACTCCCGTGTAGATCGAACCCTACCAATCAATTACGTCGCGAGCCTCTTACTAGAGATAATCGAATGAGGCAATCTTCGGAGCATTGTGCGGGACGGTGAAGTCTGCCGCCGATCGCCTGAGCCTAACGTCAATGAAATCCCTGCTGACTCCTGGCGTATGTTTGCTGGCGATTGCGGCATTGCTGCATACGGGCACGATTACGCCCAGTGCCGCGCTCGCCGCGTATGCCTTCTATGCAGCGTGCACCGTAGGTCTTTTGTTGGCCTGGCGTTTTCATTCCAGCCGCGTCTTCTTCGCCTTGCTGGTTCTGTTTCTGACTCAACAGGCAATCTCATATTTTGACGCCGGGCAGGTCTCGTCCGGTTCGTCCGCGCGCACCGCTCTGGCCGCAGTGGGAGTGCTGCTGCCTCTCAACTTTCTTCTGCTCTCGCTTCAGCAGGAAAAAGGATTCTCCTTCTCGAGCGTTGCGCCGGTGGGCGTGTGGCTGTTTGTGCAGTCCGTGATTGTCGCCGTTATCTGCCGGCCGGAGCCGCTGGCAATTGCACACCGCGCTCTGCGCCATCCTTTGCCGCATTCCGCTCTGGCGGCTCCGTTGCCTTTCGCCACGCTGTTGTCATTCGCGACAGCCGCGATGGTGCTTCTAATTCGCTACCTGGTGTTTCACAAGCCGGTAGAGAGCGGTCTGCTCTGGGCGCTGGCAGCGTCGTTCCTGTCGCTTCGCTTCGGAGGCGTAGGACTGATTCCCGTGGCTTATTTCGCGGCGGCCGCATTCATACTGGCAGTCGCCATCGTCGAGACATCCTACCTCCTCGCCTATCACGATGAACTGACTTCACTGCCTTCCCGGCGCGCCTTTCACGATGCGTTGCTCCGGCTCGAAGCGCCGTATTCGATCGCCATGGTCGACATCGACCATTTCAAACGCTGCAACGACACCTACGGCCATGACACGGGAGATCAGGTCTTGCGGCTGGTGGCGTCGCGGTTGGCGCGGGTGGCGGGCGGAGGACAAGCTTACCGTTGTGGCGGAGAAGAATTTGCCATTTTGTTCCCGGGCAAAACGACTGCGGAAATTATGGACGATCTCGAGAAGCTGCGCGTCGAGATCGAAGCCGGCACGCTTCGTTTGCGGGGTCCAGATCGCCGGCAGGAAGCTCGCGGTACCGACCGCCGTAATCAGCGGATGCGCAGCCGCGCTTCGAGGGGTCAAGCCATTCGGCAGCCAGCCCGGGCAACGCCCGCGAACGAGATCTCGGTCACTGCGAGCATCGGAGTTGCAACCTCGAGAGGTGACAAAACGTCCCCAGAAGAAGTGGTTCGGGCAGCCGATAAAGCTCTCTATCGGGCGAAAGCCGGAGGCCGTAATCGCATCGAAACCGCTTCAGGTCAGCGGCGCCGGTTCCGTTCGAGAGCGGCCGGAATCGCCTAAGCGGATCATTCAACTTGGAAGCGTTCAGACATTGGAAGCGCTGCAGACTTTGAAACGTGCGGCCCAGGGTCGTCATTTTCAGGGCGGAAATCATGACGCCCCGGGCTCGTACGTTTTCGCAAGCACCACAGGCCGTGCGGTCAGCCCGCGGTCGATGGGGGAATCGAACCTCTCCGTCCACTGCCGTCGCAGGCCGGACACTTCACGCGGATAAAAGCGACCCCCTCGGACTTCCCGCTAACGTCCGCAGGTCGTGCGATGTACCCGGTACCGCCGCAGCGCGGGCAGCCGTTAGGATCCACTCTTCCCCCTCAGTTGCTTAAGAGTTTTTCACCGATTCTGCTCCGCGGCGCTACAAATTTAATCCTGTTACGAAACGCGAACAGATTAAATGCGCTCAGCCCTGCCCCAGGCGGTTCTTACGCAGCCTTGGATTCGTCGCACAGGCGCTGATAGTAATCCCGGCCACGTTCGTATCCTCGCTGAAATGGTTCTGCCACTTCGGCTCCAGGATACTGCTCCTCGAGTTCCTCAATCTTCGCCGCCAATTCGCCTGCTACCTGATCGTATTCCTGGCACCGCGAGCGGGCGTGCAGCGCAGATTCGAAACCGAGTCGATAGAACTTCTCGTCGTCGCTGAGATTCCTGCCGAAAGTCGAGTAGTGCTCTTTTTCAGCCCCCCGCAAACCGATCCACCATTTTTCACGGGCCGCATCGACTGCTTCGGCTCCCTCCGCTTTCAGCAATTCGCGCCAGCGTGCAGCCTCGGCGTCGTCTTCGGCGAGTGCGATCAGCACGCTGCGGCCCTGGCGAAGGGCATCTTCGTACACAAACAGTTCATCCGCCGGCAGCCCTACTGTCATCGCATTCTCCAGCTTCCCGCCGGCAACCGCGCCAATACTCGCGCCAGCGGCAGCCAGAACTGCTCCCCCCAACAGGCCGATCGCCGTGATCGCTCCGACTCCGGGTATCAGGGCCGCGAGAACGAGCGGACCTGCTGAGAATCCGCCGGCTGCTCCCAGCACTCCGCCCACGGCCTTGCCCATGCCCGGCTGCTCGCCGCCCACCACCGGAACCGATGGCATCTCGGTCGCCTTGTTTTCCGGGGTCAGAAAAGTGAGGCGGTCTTCTGCAACTCCGAGTGAGCGAATCTGGGCGAGTGCGCGTTGTGCATCCCCCGCCGAACGAAAAACTCCAGTCACCGATTTCATCGAAGCCTCCTTGGCTCTAAGAACTTATTCTCTAACTTTCTTTCTTTAGACCAGGCTTTTTGATGGCCAGACAGCAATAGACGTTGCCGCTAAAAGATGTGCCAGCGCAAACACCTGCCATATTCCTGTAGGAGGCGATGACCTGCGCCGGGCCCGCAGCGGCGCGAACGACCTTCCTTCCGTTCCAGGAAAACCAATTCCGATAAGCGTCGCAGGATTCGGAGAGTGACAAGGTGACGGCAAACACTGGCCGCAGGCAGCTGTCTTGAAGCCTAATACCTACTGGAGGAAGCGATGAAGAGTGCTCAAGTCAAACATGGTAAACTGTAGCTCCGCAGCGCCGGAGAGGTGGCAGAGTGGCCGAATGCGGCGGTTTGCTAAACCGTTGTACGGGCTAACACCTGTACCGAGGGTTCGAATCCCTCCCTCTCCGCCAGATTCCCGTAACTCCATCCAGCGCAGAGTCTTGCGAGTTGTGTCCCCAGTGCATTTCTACATCACCCGCGTGCTGGCCAAAGGCAGTGGTTGCACAGTAGTTGCACACATGGTTTCGAGGGTCTTCATGGCAGCCGTTGCGTCTCTACTTACCGTCTTCACGTAGATATTCATCGTCGTGGTGACGTTTGCATGACGCAGGATTTGCTGAATTACCTTGTCCGAGATGCCAAGGCGATGAAGATTCGTCGCCAGGCCACGCCGGAACGCATGCCAGCCATGCCATTTGGGGCCCGACTCTTTAATCGCGGGCCGAATGAATTCTCGAGCCAGCGCTTCCAGATTCATCGCGTTCCCTTTGGCGTTGGCGAAGACGAAGCCTCGGTTTGGGTTGCCGCACTTCGCTCTATGCCGATCCAGTAGCGTTTTGAGTTGCGCCACCATTGGAATCGATGCCTTGCTCTTCGGACGCTTGGGCTCCTCAACGTGGCTACGCCATACAGATTTCTCAACCCGTATCTCGGTGCC
>Ga0302326_10001654_pt1 | contig 56170 bp, 47 predicted proteins | sample Palsa_T0_3_FD_202264 | JGI IMG/M metagenome (GOLD analysis project Ga0302326, IMG submission 202264) | Peat permafrost microbial communities from Stordalen Mire near Abisko, Sweden - Palsa_T0_3 | ecosystem: Environmental > Terrestrial > Soil > Palsa > Peat permafrost | place: Sweden: Abisko...
TTCCGGTCTTTGGCTGTAACCTCAATACGTAGGGCTGGACGGGCCATACCCTAAGTATGCGCCAAAACATTTCTCAATGGAATTGTTTTATTAGAAAATATTTAGGCGGTCGCAGACCTAGCTTTTGCTATACATCCAGATTCTTCACATCTAGCGCGTTATCTTCGATAAACTTCCGCCGGCTCTCCACATCCTCGCCCATCAGCGTGGAGAAAATCTCTTCGCTTTCCACCGCGTCTTCCAGGCGCACTTGCAGGAGAGTCCGCTTCTCGGGATTCATGGTGGTCTCGGCGAGCTGCTCGGCGTTCATTTCGCCCAGCCCCTTATAGCGCTGCACGGAGGCGTCCCGCTTGCCTTCCAGCTTCACGAAGTTGAGCAGGGTGACGGCGTCGGCCTGCGTGTCGCGATGCTCGCCGCGCACCACTACGAAGGGCGGCTCATTGTATTTGGCGATTTGCCGCGTGAGCGACCGGAATTTCTTATACTCCGGCTGCGCCGCCAGGTTCACGCCGATGTGGCGCTCGGCATTGGTGGAATCGTGGAACATCACCGTCCAGGCCGAGTGCTCTTCGTCCGCGGCCACCGTCGCCGGCACCTGCGCGGCGTTCACCGCCGCCGCCACCTGCTCCATGTTTTCCTTGTCCTGGAAATCGGCCTTGTAGTCGACGTGCAACTCGGCGTTGCCCAGCACCGCCACTACGCGCGCATCCCGCAGGCGCCGCTCGACTTTCTGGAACATCTGTTCGTATTCGTCCAGGCTCATCAGAAACGCGCGCAACTCGCCGCCTTCGAGCGTGGCTTTTGCGCCCGTGCCGTTCGCGCCCACCTCCACGGTCAGATTCTCTGTGGCGCGCCGCATGATTTCACGCGTGAATTCCTTTTCGTCCTTGATATATCGTTCGGACTTGCCCTTCTTGATGCGGTAGAGCGGCGGCTGCGCGATGAAGATGCGGCCGCGATTGATCAACTCGTTCATGTGCCGGAAGAAGAAGGTCAGCAGCAGCGTGCGGATGTGCGAGCCGTCCACGTCGGCATCGGTCATGATGATGATCTTGCCGTAGCGGATCTTGGCCGCGTCGAAATCGTCTTTGCCGATGCCGGTGCCCAGCGCCGTGATCATGGCGCGAATTTCCTCGTGGCCCAGCATCTTGTCGTAGCGCGCCTTCTCCACGTTCAGGATCTTGCCTTTGAGCGGCAGGATGGCCTGGAAACGGCGGTCGCGGCCCTGCTTGGCGGTGCCGCCGGCCGATTCGCCCTCCACCAGGAACAACTCGCAGCGTTCAGGATCCTTCTCCTGGCAGTCGGCCAGTTTGCCGGGCAGACCGCCGGAATCGAGCGCGCCTTTGCGCCGGGTCAGGTCGCGCGCCTTGCGGGCCGCCTCGCGCGCGCGGGCCGCGTCGATGGCCTTGCCCACGATCTTGCGCATCACCGCCGGATTCTTGTCGAAATACTCGCCCAGCTTGTCGTTGACGAACTGGGTCATGTATCCGGCGATATCGCTGTTCAGCTTGCCCTTGGTCTGGCCTTCGAACTGCGGCTGCGGGATCTTTACGCTGACTACTGCCGTCAGGCCTTCGCGCACGTCGTCGCCGGTCAGGTTTTCTTTCACGTCCTTGAACAGCCCGGCCTGCTGCCCGGAGGCGTTGATGGTGCGGGTGAGCGCGGTGCGAAAGCCGGTCAGGTGGGTGCCGCCATCCACGGTATTGATGTTGTTCGCAAAGCTGAAAAGGCTCTCCGAATAACCGTCGTTGTATTGCAGCGCCACTTCCATGGATAGAACGCCCGCATCGTTGGGCAAGTCGCGATCGGCTTCGAAGTGGATGGGCTTTTCATGGAGGACCGACTTGCCGCGGTTGAGGTGCTTGATGAATTCCGCGATGCCGCCCTGGTAGAGAAACTCGTGGTTCTTCACGGGGTCCACCCGCTCGTCGGTCAGAGTGATGGTCAGGCCCTTGTTCAGATACGCCAACTCGCGCAGGCGCTGCGCCAGCGTGTCGTAATTGAAGGTAGTCTCCACCATGATGGTGGGATCCGCCTTGAAGGTAATACGGGTTCCGGTCTTGCGGCCTGCTTTGCCGGCCCGCACCAGGGGACTCTTGGCATGGCCGCATGCAAATTCCATCTGCCACGTATAGCCTTCACGCCAGATCTCCAGTTCCAACCGCTCCGAGAGCGCGTTCACGCAGCTCACGCCCACGCCGTGCAGGCCGCCCGATACTTTGTAGCTCTTGGAATCGAACTTGCCGCCGGCGTGCAGTTTGGTCATCACAACTTCGGCCGCCGAGACGCCTTCCTCATGCATATCCACCGGGATGCCGCGACCGTTGTCGACTACCGTTACGGAATTATCGATATGGATGGTGACGTCGACTTGGGTGCAATAGCCGGCCAAGGCTTCGTCCACGGAGTTATCCACCACCTCGTACACCAGGTGGTGCAGGCCCATCTCGCCAGTTGAGCCAATATACATGGCCGGCCGGAGGCGCACGGCTTCCAGGCCCTCCAGCACCTTGATGCTGCTGGAATCGTAAACTTCTACCGGGGTGCTTTGGTCTAACGTCGCCATTGGGTTTAAACTCAGATACGCATGGGCATTACCACGTAGCGGTAATGGTCTTCGGTTCCGTCGCTCACCGGGCGCAATTCGCCGGCGCTCTTCTGGTCCTTCAACTCGAAGGCCACCTGCTCCTGATTGGTGGCGCGCAGAAAATCGAGCAGATACTGGGCGTTGAATCCGATCTCCATATCCGGACCCGCGTATTCGCTGGGCACGCTCTCTTCGCTTTCACCGGTTTCGACGGAAGAGGAAAAGATTTTCACCTCGCCCGCCGTGAACTGCACACGAATCGCGCGCGAGCGCTCGTCGGCAAACTGCGAAACGCGCTCGATCGCCGAGCGAATCTCATCGCGGTTCAGCTTGGCCGTATGTATGTTGTCCTTGGGCAGCACCTTGTCGTAATCCGGGAAATTGCCCGTCAGTTTGCGCGTGATCAGCAGCCTTTCGCCGAACTGGAAAAACAAGTGGTTCTCATCGCCGGCAAAAACCAGTTTGCTATCGGCGCCGCTTTCGTCCGCCAGCTTTACAATCTCGGCCATGGCTTTCTTGGGTACCAGTGCGCGAAAACTCTTGCCGGTGCTGGCCGCGGGCGATGCGATCTCCACATAAGCCAGCCGGTGACCGTCCGTAGCCACCATGGTGGTGGAATCCGCTTTCAGCAGCAGCAAAGCGCCATTCAGCGTAAAGCGCGATTCCTCCAGTGAGATAGCGAACGCGGTGCGCGAGATCATGGACGCCAGCATTTTTACCGGAATCTCGGCGATGGTTTCCGGCATTTGCGGCAGTTCCGGGAAGCTCTCGCGCGACATTCCGGCAATGCGTGTACGCGACCGGCCACATGTGAGACTGGCCCAATGGTTCTCCAGAAACTTGATATTCAGATCCGCGTCAGGCAGCAGGCGCACGTAGTCCAACAGCTTGCGGGCAGGGATCGTTCCGGATCCTTCTTTTTTCACCTTGGCAGGACAGGAGCAACGGATGCCCAACTCCAGATCGGTAGCGGTGAGCGTAATCCGGTCGTTCTTAGCCTCCAACAGCACATTGGAAAGGATTGGGATGGTGGTCTTCTTCTCGACCACACCTTGAGAAAGGCTCAGTTCTCGAACGAGGTCTGTTTTGGCAACGGTGAACTCCATGTGGATCTTAGCTCCTATTCTCTCGGTCTATTAAGATGCAGTAGAAGAGCAGAATTCATAGGTCCTGTGAAAATTGTTGAAGGCTCCCTAAATTATACTAAATTATAGTGGTTTTGGCTATTGCCGGACTGAGGATTTCAGGCGCGGAAAGGTGCAGAAACGAGCCTTGACGGGGTTCTTGCACAGAGTGCACAGCCCGATCCTCATGGGTGCCTGTGGAAAATATATACAAGCTCATTGTAATGAATCGATTAGGGCGTGGATGATCCTGTTCAATTCCGGATCGGTGTGACGTTGCTTGCCGATTTTCTTGACGGAATGGAGTACGGTGGTGTGGTGTTTGCCTCCAAATGCCCTGCCAATCTCCGGTAGCGAGGCTGGCGTCAGCTCTTTTACGAGGTACATGGCTACCTGCCGGGGCACCACGATCTTCTTGGTGTTGCTCTTTTCTTTAAGCTGGCTTTGCCGGATACCGAAGCGCTCCGCGACGCCTTTCTGAATGGAATCGATGGTGACTTTGCGATCCTGCACGAAAACCAAGTGACGCAGAGCCTGCTGCGCCATGGTCAAGTTGATTGCCGACCCCGTTAGGGAAGAATAGGCAATCAGCTTAACCAGCGCGCCTTCCAACTCGCGCACGTTGGACTTGGTCTTGGTGGCCATGAAGGTGCGCACGTCTTCCGGGAGCGCCACGCCTTCAATCTCGGCCTTTTTGTCCAGAATGGCCATCTTGGTTTCCAGATCCGGGGGCTGGATATCGGCCATCAGACCCCATTCGAAGCGCGACCGAAGCCGGTCGATGAGGCCGGGGATCTCCTTGGGCGGCGCATCGCTGGAGATTACGATTTGCTTCTGGTGATCGTGCAATTCGTTGAAGGTGTGGAAGAATTCTTCCTGCGTGCGATCCTTGTTGCCGATCAACTGGATGTCGTCCACCAGCAACACATCCGCGGAACGGTAGCGATCATGGAACTGGGGCATGCGGTCCAGCCGGATGCATGTGATCATATCGTTCATGAACCGCTCGCTGGAGGTATAGATGATGCGCATCGAGGCGTGATTGTTGATGAGGGCGCGGCCGATGGCATGCATCAGGTGGGTCTTGCCCATCCCCACGCCGCCGTATATGAACAACGGGTTATAGCTGCGGGAGGGGTTCGTGGCGACGGATCGGGCCGCGGCGTGGGCAAACTGGTTGCAGGCTCCCACTACAAAGCTGTCGAACGTGAACTTGGGATTGAGCGGGTTGACCGGCGGCGCTTCGAATTCGCCGGGTTCCCGTGACGACGGTAACGCATACTCTACGCGTTCAATGGCCAACCCGAGCCGCCGGGCCATCAGGAGCACTTCGGTGGCGTATTCCGCCTCCATCCAGCGCTTGGTGCCTTCGTCGGGCACGCCAACCACCAGGGTGACGCCGTCGATGCCCATGTAGTCTAAACGACTGATCCAATTCTGGTAGCTCTCGGGACTCAGTTTGGCTTCCAGTTCTTTCTTGATGCGATCCCACGGATTCATTTTAAAGCACTTGCCTAACGAGGAGTGCCGATAGGGGTAGGCCACCGACCGATCCTGAGTCTAGCATACCCCGGTCATTTTCCACCAAGAAAATAGCGCCTTTGTTTCGTTATGATTAAAGGCGGTTTGACAGGACCGGCGGCGGTTCACGATAATGGTTCCTGGCGGGCGGGAGTAACTCAGTTGGTAGAGTGCGACCTTGCCAAGGTCGATGTCGCCGGTTCGAATCCGGTCTCCCGCTCCAACTTCCATTGGGCTGTTGCGGACAATTGGCCAATCAGGGCGCTCGGCGACATATATCCCGACGTTCGCCGCGTCCTTTGCTATCGTGAGATTGATGGCTAGCATTCCGCATGCCCGGGATCTCTCCGTGGAAGAGGCTCTCGGTGTGGCCGAGGTGGCGCGCATTCTGGGCGTGCATCAGCGGACTGTGGAACGGCGCCGGGGAGCGCGGAAGGTACCGCGGCCCCTTGATGCGCAGCTCGAGGAAAAGCTCCATCGCATCTGGCGCGAACTGATCGGCTTGTTTACGACGGAAAACGCGATCTATTGGTTGACGCATCCAGTGCCCGCGCTTGAGGATCGCCGGCCAGTTGAGTTGATGGCCGAGGACGGCGGCCTAGATCGCGTACTGGAATCGATCGGCCGAATGAGTTGGGGCATCCCAGCCTGATGCCGGACTTGCGGACATATTTCCGCAGCGCGCCCGTAATAGAGTTCTCGGGAACCGTTTACCGCATCTGTACGGCACGGTACGGAGGCAATCTCGTTTCGATGCGGGGTTCCTTGCTGCACGGGGCGCGTTACAACATTCGCGGCTATTTCGGAACTCTATACACGTCCCTTTCCAGAGAGACTGCACGGCGCGAAATGGCGCGGTATTTCACGGCGCCCCTAAGGACGGGTTTGTGGAGGCCTCTATCTTGCTGCGGCTCAGCCGTGTGGTGGACCTGACGAATATGAGATTTTTGCGCAAGGCCGGGATCGCATGGGAGCAGTTGATCGGAGCACGCTACTCGGTCACTCAGGAGGTTGGACTGCGGGCATGGGAAAACGGCATTGAAGCGCTGCTGGCGCCATCGGCCGCGCATCCCACGGAGCGCAATCTGGCAGTTTTTCTGGACAATCAGCGCCCCTTGTGGGAGGTGGCGCTCACAAGCATTACGCCCGATTGAGACAGCGCTGCACAGAGATTTTCGCAATTCTCGTGGCCCAAACTGCCTATTTGCATTGGCCGTATTTTGCGGTATGCTGGAAACCGGGGCCAGATGCGACTGACCCCGGGTTTCGCGCTGGTTTACCGGCGTGAAAGCCAGATCACCAACGTCTTGATCCGGCCCACAAAGGGCAGCCGGAAATCAAGCAGCAGAAGAATAAGCGTTCCTCCTTTCTAGCTCCAGTGGAGGGCCGGGCCCGCAGCCCGGCTCTCCCGGTATGAAGCTCGACACCTTCACCCGGCAGCCCGCTCGCTCCACTTTCCACCAGAACCCGAAAACAAACTCTAGCAGGAAGACCCGCTGCGGCGATATTCCCCGTGTGAGCTATTCCTAAGGGGTGCCCCCTTGACTTTCCGCCGTATCTAGTGTATCTTGATAGAGATTGGTATATTTGCCCCACCTCGAATCTGCAACAGCCGAAGAGGTGCTCTCCTGGGCCCTCTCGACGTTTGGTGATTCGCTGGCCATCTCCACCAGCTTCCAAAAAGAAGGCATGGTGGTGATCGACATGGCCACCCGCATCAATCCCAAAGTGCGCGTGTTCACCATCGACACCGGCCGGCTGCCGGAGGAAACCCATCAGATGATGGAAACCGTGCGCCAGCGCTACGGGATCCCGGTGGAGATCGTCTTCCCCGAGGCGTCCGAGGTGGAATCCATGATCGCGACGCACGGCTCGAACCTGTTCTACCGCGAGGTGGCGCTGCGCCAGCTCTGCTGCCACGTCCGGAAGGTGCGGCCGCTGGAGCGCAAGCTGGCTACGCTGAGCGCCTGGGTGGTGGGACTGCGCCGCTCGCAGATGGAATCGCGCGCGGACATTCCCAAGGTGGAAGAACGCGATGGCACCGTGAAGATCAGCCCGCTGGCGGATTGGAGCAGGCAGGATGTGGCAGACTACATTCTCCGGCACGACGTTCCGGTGCATCCTCTCTATGCCAAAGGTTTCTCGAGTATCGGCTGCGGTCCTTGCACCCGCGCGACCTTCGATTGCGAGGACGAGCGCGCCGGCCGCTGGTGGTGGGAGCAGGATGCGGAGAAGGAGTGCGGCATCCACATCACGCCCAGCGGGCAGGTGATGCGGCTGGCGGAAGAAGTCAGAAGTCAGGAGTCAGGAGTCAGAATGGCAGCCGCGATGCCTCGCCCGGTGTTGTACGCAATTCAGAGCGCCCCTTCCGAATTCTGATTTCTCGCTTCTGCGTTATCCTGGAACCTAGCATGCCGGTTCCCACCCCGGGGCGCGAGGGGGCAGCCCCGTCGCTGGTCCTACAGGAGCTTTCCGCGGAAGTCCCTCCAGCAGGCGAGCTGCACGGCATCCAACAAGCTTTCCGCGCGCTGCGCCACCGTAATTTCCGGTTGTTCGCGGCGGGGCAAATCGTCTCGCTGGTCGGCACGTGGATGCAGACCGTGGCGCAAGCCTGGCTGGTCTACCGCATGACGCATTCGGAATTGCTGTTGGGCACGGCCTGGTTTTGCACCCAAATCCCGGTGTTTGCGTTCGGCGCGTTGGGAGGCCTCGCGGCGGACCGGTACTCGCGGCACAGGCTGGTGGTGGTGACCCAGATCCTTTCCATGTGCCAGGCGCTGGCGCTGGCGGCGCTGACCCTCAGCGGCAAAGTGCAGGTCTGGCAGATTCTGGCGCTGGCCATGGTGCTGGGAACGATCAACGCGTTCGATATGCCGGGCCGCCAGTCGCTGATCATCCAGATGACCAGCAAAGACGACCTGCTGAACGCGATCTCGCTAAATTCGGCGATCTTCAACGGCGCGCGCGTGGTGGGACCGGCCGTGGCGGGACTGCTGGTGGCGGCTTTCGGCGAAGGCGTCTGCTTTCTGCTGAACGGCGTCAGCTTTCTGGCGGTGATCGGCTGCCTGCTGGCGATGCGGTTGCCCAAGTTCCAACGGCGCGCGCAGGATTCGCCGTGGGCGCACCTGGCCGCGGGCTTCAAGTACGTGCATGGCCACCGCGCCGTGCGCACGCTGCTGGGCATGATGGCCGCCACTACCATTGCGGGCATGCCCGCGCTGGTCTTGATGCCGTTCTTCGCGGACGCCATCTTTCACCGTGGCTCGCGCGGCATGGGGATTCTGATGGGGGCGATGGGGGCGGGCGCGGTGGCCGGCACGCTGGTGCTGGCCTGGCGGGCGCGCGTATCCAGCTTGCCGCAGGTGATCTTCCGCAGCGCGCTGTTGCTGGGCGCGGGTTTCTGTTTCTTCGCGTGGTCCAACGTTTTCTATTACTCGCTGGCGGTTATGCCGCTGATCGGATACAGTGTGATGCGCCAAATGGCCTCGGCCAATACCTTGATCCAGACCTTGATTCCGGATGAATTCCGCGGGCGCACCATGGCCTTCTACACCATGACGGTGGTGGGCCTGGGGCCCTTTGGCAGCCTGGCGGCCGGGGCATTGGCGCACGCCTATGGCGCGCGGGTGACCGTGCTGGCCGGCGGAGTGCTGGCCATGACCGCGGCCGCTATTTTCAGGATGAAGCGGCACGTATTCCAGGAGGTGAGATAGCATGGCGACCCGCGTGAAGAGGCTCATTCCGGCGGCCCTCCTGGTGGTTCTTTCGATAGCAGGAGCCGCCGCGCAATCCGGCGTGGACGTGAGCCAGGCCCGCGAAATCTTCAGCGAGATTGGCGGCATCCTGCAGGACCTGCATGACATCACCGGATTCAAGATCAAGCATCGCGTGCCGGCCGAGATCATCACCCGCGACAAGGTGAAGGAATTCCTCCAACAACGGATGAAGGAGGCCAGCTCGCCCGAAGAAATTCGCGTGGAGGAGCTGACGCTCAAGAAATTCGGACTGGTGCCGCAGGATTTCGACCTGGCGAAGAATACGGTCGACTTGCTGACGGAACAGGCGGCCGCGTTTTACGATTTCCACAAGAAGCGCATGTTCATCACCGATTGGACGCCTTCAGCCACGCGTGAGCCCGCCCTGGTGCATGAGCTCGGGCACGCGCTGGCGGATCAGAACGTGAACCTGGATAAGTTCATCAAGGAAGGCCAGAAGAGCGATGACGGTTCGATGGCACGGCTGGCGGTCATGGAGGGACAGGCCTCCTGGCTGATGGCCGAGTACCTGGCGCGCAAGGCGGGCCAGTCGCTGGCTACTTCGCCGGCCCTGCTGGATACCATGGCGCACTCGATCGAATCCGGCGCCGGCGAGTTCCCGGTTTTCGAGAGCGAGCCGCTGTATTTGCGGGAGACCCTCACATTTCCCTACAGCCAGGGTTTGCTGTTTCAGAATGCCGTATACCAGCGCATGAAGCAGAAATCTTTCGAGGAGGTCTTTCGCAAGCCGCCGGTATCCACCCAGCAAATCCTGCACCCGGATACCTATTTTTCGGGCTTGGAACCCGCTCGTCCGGCGTTGCCGCAGCTTCCGGATGCCCACGGATACAAGCGCATCGCGGACGGCACCCTCGGGGAACTGGATCACGCCATCATGATCGAGCAATTTGCCGGCAAGGAAGATTCCAAGGCGGTTTCGCCGCATTGGCGGGGCGGCGCGTACGCGCTGTTGGAGCGCCGCTCGCCGGAGAGGGTGGTGTTGCTGTATGCCGTCGAGTGGGAGGATGCGGCGTCGGCCGGGCGCTATTTCCGGCTGTACCGCCAGATGCTGGAAAAGAAATGGAAGCATATGGCGGTTGAATCCGAGAGCGGCACGATGCTCTCCGGCGCCGGCGACGACGGGAATTTCCTGGTGCAGTTGACGGGGAATGTGGTGACCAGCCTGGAAGGCGCTGAAAAACCTGTGGCGCCCGTGCGCTAAACTGTGGAAATATGCGGAATCGTGCTCTGCTCGGTGCGGTGGCTGGAGTTTGTCTGGCTATGGCGAGCGCTGCTGGAATGGCAAGCGCCGCGGAAGTGCCGCGTCCTTCTCCGGATTTCGCGGTCACCATGCTGGGTGGCAATCCGATCCCGCTGAGCCAGTACAAGGGCAAGGTGTTGGTTCTGGCGTTCATTCTCACTACCTGCCCGCATTGCCAGAAGACTGTCGGGTATCTTTCCGCCATCCAGAAGGAGTACGGTCCGCGCGGTTTTCAGGCGCTGGCCAGCGCCATCGAGGACATGGCGGCGATGGACCTGCCGGATTTTATCAAGCGCTTTCAGCCTCCCTTTCCGGTGGGTTTCAACACGCAGACCGCGGCGCAGGAGTACTTGCAACATCCGGTAATGCTCCGGCTGCTAATGCCGCAGCTCGTATTCATCGACCGCAAGGGAACCATCCGGGCGCAGTATGGGGGCGATGACAAATTCATCTCCGAGGAGCAGGCGCAGGACAGGCGCCTCCGGGAGCAGATCGAGACATTGCTCAACGAGCCGGCGGCCCCGAAGAAGAAGCGCGCGGCGGTTTCCGCGACCAAGAAAACGTCGTAAGATGTGCGGCAAAAAGGTTCACCAATTTCACCAAATGGTGATATGATGGGTTTATGAAGCGAGCAACTATCACGATTGGCGGGGACTTGGAAAAGGCGCTGCAGTCGTATACAAAGGGGCAAGAAGTGGCCCCTACCTTTACGGCACTGGTGCAGGCCGCTCTTCGAGAATACCTGGCGCGCAGAGGCGCGGGGGCGCCCGCGCATCCGCTGCGGATCACGCCGGCAAGCAAGGGCAGCGGCAAATCCGATATAAGCCAGCGGCATGACCGGTACTTTGCGGCCGATGCCTAAACCCATTCTTGCCGATACGGGCCCGCTGTATGCGCTGGCCGACCCTTCGGACCAGTATCATCTCGATGCCCAGGAGCAGCTTGAGCGATTGACGGCAGCGGGCCGTTTCGTGGCCATCACCTATTCGACCCTGGCCGAGGCTTACACCTTGGTTCTCAGGCGGCTCGGCACGGCCTATGCGCATTCTTGGCTCCAAGAGGTAGTGGACGGGTCGGCGATGATCAATCCGGAACCGGGCGATTATGTCCAAGCTGCAGGCCTGATTGTGGCCTACACGGACCAGCCCATAACGATGTTCGACGCCGTTGCGGCCGCGGTGGGGGAGCGGCTGAGCCTGGCCGTGTGGACTTACGACCGGCACTTCGATCTGATGGGGTCGAAACGCTGGCAGCAGTAGCCTCCGCAACCCGGTTTATAATCGGCCAATGCCCAACTCTTTTGGCCGGCTGCCGCTGCCGATCGTGCTCCTCGCAATTGCGCTCGACTCCGCGGCACAGACGCCACGCACGCTGACCGCGGCCGACTACGCGCGCGCGGAGAAGTTCATGGGGTACAACGTCAACCCTCTGGTGTATCACGCGGTGCATCCGGCGTGGACCGCAGGTGAGCTCCTTTGGTACCGCGACACGGGTGCCGATGGCGTCCGCTTCGTGCTCTTCGACCCCGCCAAGCGCACCAAGGAACCGGCCTTCGACCAAGCCAAACTCGCCGCCGCGCTCTCGGCGGCAGCCGGGCGGAAGTACGAGGCGAACAAACTGCCGTTCAACGCGATCGAGCTATCGGCGGACGGCGGGTCGGTCCTGTTTAGCGCCGGCGGGCGGCGGTTCCGGTGCGACCGCCAGGGCAGCCAGTGCGCGGTGGAACAAGGCAGCGCCGCGGCAGGCGGCCGTGGCCGGACCGATGCGCCATCGCCCGACAAGAATAAGACGGCCTTCATCCGCGAATACAACCTGTGGGTACGCGATATCGCCACCGGCAAGGAGACGCAGCTTACCAGCGACGGCGTCAAGGACAACTCCTACGCGCTGGATAACGCCGGCTGGGTGAAGAGCGACCGGGCCATCCTGGTGTGGTCGCCCGATTCGAAGAAGATCGCCACTTTTCAACAGGACCAGCGTAATGTGGGCGAGATGTACCTGGTGGAAACCAGGGTGGGGCATCCCGTGCTGCGCGCGTGGAAGTACCCGTTGCCGGGAGACGAGACTGTGGCGACGATCCGGCGGGTGATCGTGGATGTGGAAACGCCGCGTGTGATTTCTCTGCAGATGCCGCCGGACCAGCACCGGTCCACGCTGTGCGACCACGTGGTCTGCCGGGGCAGCGAGTGGGAAGATGTTGAGTGGAGCCCGGATTCGAGCCAACTGGCGCACTTCGCGCGACCACAAGCAGGAGACGCTACGCATCGCCGGCGCGGCGGATGGCGCGGTGCGCGACGTGATGGAAGAGAGCGCCGCGACGCAGTATGAATCCGGCCAGGGCATGGTGAACTGGCGCTATCTGCCGGAGTCCAATGAAATCATCTGGTATTCGGAGCGCAGCAATTGGGGCCACCTCTATCTCTACGACCTGGCTACCGGCAAGCTGAAGAACCAGATCACAGCGGGCGATTTCGTGGTGACGGAGTTGTTGCGCGTGGATGAGAAGGCGCGCACGCTCTACTTCCTGGCCGACGGGCGGGAGAAGGGGCGCGACCCCTATTTCGCGCATCTTTATCGGGTGGGCTTCGATGGCAGCGGACTCACCCTGCTGACGCCCGAGGATGCCAACCACGAAGTGACCCTCTCGCCCTCCGGCCGCTATTTCGTGGATAACTACTCGAAGCCGGATGCGCCGCCCGTGAGCGTGTTGCGCGATGCGGACGGGAAGCTGCTGGCCACGCTGGAGAAGGCGGACATCTCCAAGCTGGAAGCGGCGGGATGGAAGCCTCCGGAGCCGATCGTGGTGAAGGCGCGCGACGGCGTGACGGATCTCTATGGCCTGCTATTCAAGCCCACCAACCTCGATCCTGCGAAGAAGTATCCCATCGTCAACCACATCTATCCCGGCCCCCAGGGCGGCAGCGTCGGCGGCCGGTCGTTCGCGGCGGCGCGCGGCGATGCGCAGGCGCTCGCCGAATTGGGATTCATTGTCGTGACGATCGACGGCATGGGGAATCCGCAACGCTCGAAGAGCTTTCACGACGCCTATTATGGCAACATGGGGGACAATACGCTGCCCGATCAGGTGGGCGGGATGCAGCAACTGGCGCGGCGATTTCCGTGGATCGATATTGAACGGGCAGGCATTTGGGGACACTCCGGCGGCGGTTACGCGGCGGCGGATGCCATGTTCCGTTATCCGGATTTTTTCAAGGGGGGGATTTCAGAGGCCGGTAACCACGACAATCGCGAGTACGAGGACGATTGGGGGGAACGCTATCAGGGGCTGCTGCGCAAATCGGGCGACGGCACGAATTACGACGACCAGGCCAATGAGAATATCGCCAAGAATCTGAAGGGGCACCTGCTGCTGGCGCACGGCACCATGGACGACAATGTGCCGCCGTATAACACGCTGCTGGTGGTGAACGAGCTGATCAAGGCTAACAAGGATTTCGATTTGCTGCTGCTGCCCAATCGCCACCACGGGTTCGGCAATGAGCCGTACATGGTGCGGCGGCGATGGGATTACTTCGTGCGGTATTTGATGGGCGCGGAGCCTCCGAAGGAGTATGAATTGAAGACGCCGCCTAATCCGATGGGTGGTGGGGTGGAGTGAGGTCGGCCAGCGCCGTTGGCATCGTACGTGCCGATTTGGAATTCGGCGCAAGCTGGCCGATTAACAATCGGCCGCAGGATACCATCCTGCCCCACAATTCTCAAAACCTATCGCAGATCCGCATGCATCTGCGCCAGCCCCGCTACGCCCGGTGGCTTGTCTAGGTATTCGATCCAGCCGTCCATCATCTCCATTTCGCTGGCTTCACCCCAGCGCACCACTTTCGCCGGATCGGGGTTCAGGGGATTATTCGCCGAGTTGTCGAAGTGCGAGATAATGGCCAGCCGGGTGCCCTTCGGTATGAACTTGGGTTCCTCCATCCGGTAAGTGATCTGCCAATTGAAATTGTAGTGCGGCACCAGCAGGAGCGTCTCCTTGCGGCCGTCCGGATAGGTCGCTTCGAAACGCGAGTCCTTGCCGCGCAGATGCATGTGCGGCGTCAGACTGGTCAGGTACATATCCTGTTTGAAGGTGTGACACTCGGTAACTTCGACATTCGGATCGCCGGCCGGGATGCGGAAGAAGTAGTTGGATAGGTCCACACGCTTTGCCACCTGCCTGGGCGGTTCTTTGGCGAAGATCAGGCCCACTGAAGTCACGTCGATTTCCGGTTTCTTGGTCGCTTTGGAGTAGTGGATCTGGAAGCCAAGACTGGAGCCGGCCGGAATCTTGCGCGCGGTCCCATCGGGATAAATGTCCGGCCCTCTTCCGGGGAGGTACGAACTGATCAGACCCCAGCTTCCAAAGTTCTCGTCGCGCGGCTTGTCGCCGGGCCAGTAGGAATTGTCGTCGACGATGCAGCCGTCGTCAATCACCGGCGCTTCGTAACGCATCCACGACAGTTTGCCTTCATGCACCTTGAGCCAGTCCGCATAGGCGGACTGCGGATCCGCCGGCTCTTCCTTTTTCTTGTCGGCGGCGGGTTTGGGCTTGGCCGGCGCGTTGACGAAAACATGCGCGTGGTGGACGATTCTGCGATTGCTCGGACGCAACTCGGCCGCGACCACCCATTTGTCTTCGGTGAAGTTGGTGGGTACGGTGAAATTTTCGTATTCGTCGGGGCCATCGGCCGTCAGAGAATGCGGGGGAATCGAGATGATCACGTCGGGCTTGCCGATTCTCCAATCGGTCGAGAACACAGGCGCCGCGGGCAGCCGTCGCGGGTCGCCCTCCGGGGACCCTTGGTCGACCCAAGCCTTGATGGTGGCGATTTCCTGGTCGCTGAGGCTCCAATCGTTGACCCATTTGCCATAGCGCGGATCGGCCTTCCAGGGCGGCATCTGGCGGGTTAACACCGCTTCGCGAATTGCGGCGGCCCAGGGGCGGGTTTGCCGATAGTTCAGCAGCGACATGGGGGCGATATCGTCCGGGTGGTGGCACGTCGCGCAGCGTTTATAAAGGATGGGGGCTACATCGGCGCTGTAGGTGACTTCGCCGCAAAGGAGCGGGAGGGCCGCGGGGAACAGAGCGCCAAGGGCCACTGCCGACAGCTTCATAAATCGCCTCCGGGTTACTCTAAGTGTAGCGCAATGCCGCGGATGGCGTGGTAGGCACGGGCAGATTCGAACTGCCGACCTGTCGCTTAGGAGGCGACCGCTCTATCCATCTGAGCTACGTGCCCGCGATCCTGAGGCGAGGCGCCGATTGGCAATCGGCGCGCAGGATGCCATCCTGCCCCACAGGCAAACTCTATTATAGCTTCAGGCCTTTGCGGCCGATGTCGGTGCGGTAGTGCATTCCGTCGAAATGGATCAGTTCCACTGCGGCATACGCATGGTCAATGGCCGCTGCCAGGTCCGCACCGGAGGCGGTGACGCCGAGGACGCGGCCACCCGCAGTTTCCAGTCCCGCAGACGTTTGCCGTGTGCCTGCGTGGAATATGGTGGCCCCGGCGGCTTCAGCGGCTTCGATTCCTTGGATCGGCTTGCCGGCCGTGAAAGCGCCGGGATAGCCGCCGGACGCCAGCACCACGCAGACCGACGGACCGGGTGTCCATTGCATGCGCGTGTCGGGCAGCGCGCTGCGGGCGGCCGCCAGCAGCAACGGCGCGAGATCGCTCCGCAGGCGGTGCATGATGGGCTGAGTTTCCGGGTCGCCCAGGCGGACGTTGAACTCCAGCACTTTGGGGCCGGCGGTGGTCATCATCAAGCCGGCGTAGAGGAAACCGGTGAAGCCGGTCGCTTCGATGGTGGGGCGGATGATGCGGTCCAGGATGGCGCCGCTCTGCGCCGCGGTAAGGATGCGCGAATCGCAGTACGCGCCCATGCCGCCCGTGTTGGGACCCGCGTCGGCATCGAAGGCCGCTTTGTGATCCTGGGTGGGTTCCAGCGGAACCACGTTGCGGCCGTCGCTCAGCACGATGTAGCTGACCTCTTCTCCGGCCAAGAACTCTTCGATCACGAAGGGCGGTTTCAGGCAGGCGAGAGCGGCTTCCGCCATGCCGCGATCCTCGGCCACGACCACGCCCTTGCCGGCGGCGAGGCCGTCCGCCTTGATCACGACCGGGTATGTGAAACGATCGAGTGCGCGGCGCGCTTCGGCGGCGTTCGGGGCCACCACGAAGGCGGCGGTGGGGATGCCGCTTTGTTGCAGAAAGTTCTTTGCAAATATCTTGCTGCCCTCGAGCCGCGCGGCTGCGGCGGTAGGTCCGAAGATCGCGCGGCCCCGCGCGCGAAACCGGTCGACCACCCCAGCCACCAGGGGCGCCTCGGGACCCACGACGGTCAGATCGGCGTCCACCGATTCGGCGACGGCCAGGTAAGCGTCGGGCGATCCGTCGCCGGCGGGCAGACACGCCGCTACGTGCGCGATCCCCGGATTGCCCGGCGCCGCGAAGACCCGCTCCACTTCGGGGCTTTGCGCGATGCGCCACGCCAGCGCATGCTCGCGTCCGCCACCGCCGATAATCAGGACCTTCATAGCCGATACAATGATATCAATGCACGAGACATACGACGTGGTGGTGATCGGGGCGGGACATGCGGGATGCGAGGCGGCGCGGGCGTGTGCCCGCATGGGGCTGCGCACGGCCATGGTCACCATGAATCTGGACCTGATCGCGCAGATGTCGTGCAACCCCGCCATCGGCGGCATCGCCAAAGGGCACCTGGTGCGCGAAATCGACGCGCTGGGCGGAGTGATGGGCGAGGTCACCGATGCGGTGGGGATTCAGTTCCGGCTGCTGAATACGAGCCGCGGTCCGGCGGTTTGGTCGCCGCGCGCGCAGTGCGATAAGAAGATGTACCGGGTGCGCATGCGCGAGGTGCTGGAGCGCGAGCCGAACCTGCGCATCAAGCAGGCGGAGGTTGCGGCGCTGGAGATCGTGGATGGTCCCGAGCGCCGGGCGACCGGAGTGCGGCTGCGTGACGGCCGAACCATCGGCGCGGGCGCGATCATCGTGACGACCGGAACGTTTTTGAATGGTTTGGCCCACGTGGGCGAGATGCAGTATAGCTGCGGGCGCAATGGCGAAGCGCCCTCGCAGCTTCTGGGGGAGCAGTTGCGAACGTTGGGCCTGCCGTGGACCCGCCTGAAAACGGGAACGCCGCCGCGGCTGGACGGCCGCACCATCGACTGGAGCCGCTTCGAGCCGCAAGCGGGCGATGCGGAGCCCACCCCCTTCTCATTTCTGACCGATAAGATCGACCGGCCCCAGGTGCAGTGCCACATCGCGTACACCACCGAAGAGACGCACCGCATCCTGCGGGAGGCCATCCCGCGCTCGCCGCTGTACAGCGGTCAAATCGAGGGGGTGGGGCCGCGCTATTGCCCGTCGATCGAAGACAAAGTGGTGAAGTTTCCCGATAAAGTGCGGCACCAGATCTTCCTGGAGCCGGAAGGCCTGGACACCAACGAGGTCTACGTGAACGGGATGTCCACAAGCATGCCGATCGACGTGCAAGCGGCCATGGTGGCCTCGGTGCCGGGGTTGGAGCAGGCGGAGATGATCCGGCCGGGCTACGCGATCGAATATGACGCCATTGACCCGCGGGAGCTGAGCCATACGCTGGAGGTGAAGTCGATCCGGGGATTGTATCTGGCCGGGCAAATCAACGGCACGTCGGGGTACGAAGAGGCGGGATGCCAGGGTTTGGTGGCCGGGATTAATGCGGCCTGTTCGCTGCGCGGCATGCCGCCGGTGATCATCGGGCGCACCGAGGGGTACACGGGCATTTTGGTGGACGATCTCATTACGAAAGGCGCCGACGAGCCGTACCGCATGTTCACTTCGCGCGCGGAGTTCCGACTGCACCTGCGCATCGATAACGCGGATGAGCGGCTGACTCCGATTGGCTGGCGCGTGGGGCTGGTTACGGATGAGCGGTGGGAATTGTTCTCGCGCAAGCGGGATCAGAAAGAGCGCCTTATGGCGGCGCTGCGGCAGCATCGGCATGGGCAATGGCTCAAGCGGCCCGAGGCTTCGATCGGTGAAATCCGCGATTGGGTGCGGGAGACGCTGGGCGAGGAGCCGGTGCGCGGGCTGCTCACTACGGTCGAAACCGAGATCAAGTACAACGGCTATATCGTGCAACAGGAGCGGCAGATCGAGCGGATGAAAGACGCCGAGCGGCGGCCCATTCCGGGGGCTTTCGGTTTTGGCGGCATACCGGGCCTGTCGCGCGAGATTCAAGAGAAACTGGAGCGGGTTCGTCCGGAAACCTTGGGCCAAGCGGCGCGTATTCCAGGCGTCACTCCGGCTGCCGTCGCCATTCTCGATGTTTACCTGAGCTTGGCCCATGTTCGCTGAATTGCTGCGGGCGAAGCTGGCCGGCATCTGCGAGTTGTCCGAGCCGCAGGTTGAGCGGCTGAGGGAGCATTATGAAGTGCTTACGCGCTGGAACAAGGTCCTGAGCCTGACCAGCGTGCGAACGCTTGAGGAGTCGGTCGAGCGGCATTATTGCGAGTCCGTATTCGCCGCCTATCACCTGCCGGAAGCTTCGGTTTCGGTCGCCGACGTGGGGTCGGGTGCGGGATTCCCAGGAATCCCCATTGCGATTGTGCGGCCGCAATGTCAGGTCGTGCTGATTGAGTCCCACCGGAGGAAGGCGGCTTTTCTGAAGGAAGCGTCGCGGGGCCTGGCGAACGTGCGCGCGGTGGCCGAACGCGCGGCGGACGTGGCGGAGCGCTTCGACTGGGTGGTTTCTCGCGCGGTGCGGTACTCGGATATTGCCGGTGCGCTAAAGAAGTTGGGGCGAAATGCCGAATTGTTGACTGGGGAAGTGCAGGCTGCAGACCTCGACGGGTTTGAATGGCGCGAGCCGATCCGGCTTCCTTGGGGTGAGCGGCGGTACCTGTGGATTGGAAAGCATTGACGTGGCGCACACACTCGTGCTCTGTGTTTCACGTGAAACACGGCTTCAAAGCTGTTTCACGTGAAACGGTCCTGCTTTTGGGAAGAACTAACCCAACTGGCGCTAGCGGATCAGTTTGCCTGTGGAACAGGATGGTATGCTCCGGGCCGATTTGGAAATCGAATGCAAACTGGGCCGATTAACAATCGGCCCGCAGGTTGCCCCACAAGCAAATTGAAGCATTACGCAATATCCCGCGCGGATCAATCGTGGTAGCATGACCGCTTGGGTAAGATCCTCGCCATCACCAATCAAAAGGGCGGCGTCGGCAAGACCACCACCGCCATCAATCTAGCTGCCGCCTTGGCCGCCAACGACCTTCGGGTTCTGGTTATCGACTCCGACCCCCAGGGGAACGCCACAACCGGAATGGGCGCTACAAAGGACCCCACCCGCCCCAGTCTCTACCAAGTCCTGCTGGGCGCAGCCGAAATCGAGGACGCCATCGTCCACACAGGATTCGAGGGACTGGACTTGGTTCCCGGCGACAAGAACCTGGTGGGCGCGAATCTTGAGTTGGTGGATACCCCGCGCCGCGAATTTCGCCTTCGCGACAAGGTAAATGCGGCCCGCGCACAATACGACTTCATCCTGATCGACTGCCCGCCGGCGCTCGATTTGCTGACGCTGAACGCCCTAATTGCCGCCGACTCTGTCCTCGTCCCCATTCAGTGCGAGTTCTTCGCCCTAGAGGGTATCTCCGAACTGATGGACACCATCCAGCGTATTCGCGATTCGTTCGAGCACCACCTGGAAATCGAGGGCATTCTGCTCACCATGTTCGATGACCGCACGAACCTGACTCGCCAGGTAGCCAACGATCTCAGAGACTTCTTCCGCGACCAAGTCTTCGAAACGGTCATTCCGCGCAGCATTCGCCTGGCTGAAGCGCCCAGCCATGGACAGACCATCCTGGCCTACGATGTGCGTTCACGCGGCGCGGAGAGCTACATTCGCCTCGCCAAGGAGATTCTGGAGAATGAACAAAAACGTGGAAAATCCGCGCAGGGCGCTCGGTAAGGGGCTGAGCGCGCTGCTGCCCACCCGGCCCACGGCACAGCCTCCCGTCGAACCAGCTCATCTCGGAGAAGAAGTCGCGCAACTCCCTATCGAGCTGATCGAACCCAATCCGCTGCAACCCCGGCGTGTCTTCCAACATGATCGTATCGAGGAGTTGGCGCAGTCCATCCGCGCCAACGGTATCATCCAGCCGCTGGTCGTCCGGCGGCGGGCGGAACGATATCAACTGGTTGCCGGTGAACGCCGGTGGCGCGCCGCCAAGGTCGCCGGAGTGGCCAGGGTGCCCGTCGTCATTCAAGAAATCCCCGATGATAAGCTGCTGGAAATCACCTTGATCGAAAATATCCAGCGGGAGGATCTGAACGCGATCGAAACCGCGCAGGCGTTCGACCGCTTATGCCGCGAATTGCAATTGAATCACGAAGAAGTAGGCCGGCGGACTGGCAAGGACCGATCCACGATCGCAAACCTGATCCGGCTTCTGCAGCTCCCGCCGGATATCCAACAACTGATCGCCGAGAGAAGGCTGTCGATCGGTCACGCACGATGTTTGCTTACGTTGCCGACGGCCGAGCTGCAAAGGGAGGTTGCCGAGAAGTCGGTGGCGCAAGGCTGGTCGGTGCGGCAGGTCGAACGATTGACCCAAAAGATGATGGAAGACCGAAAACCCAAAGCGGTCGATGAAGTCCAATCCGATCCCAACGTGAAGGCTGCCATTGAGGAATTGGAAAGGGTGCTTGGAACCAAAGTTCGAATCATTGAGCGGGCTCGCCAAAAAGGCCGCATAGAAATCGAGTATTACTCCGCGGAAGACCTGGATCGAATCTACGTCGCGATCGTTGGCTAATCAAGTTAACTATTTTAGAATCTGTAATATAGAAGCGAGTTCGGTACGGATGCGGGCTAGCGGATCGGGCGTGAACAGATCCGCCTGCTTACGGTCGGGTGCCTGGGTTTTGGTCGTTTTGGAGTCGTTGTGAAGGGATTGGCGCGCCCCTTCGATGGTGTACCGTTTTTCGTACAACAAATGCTTGATTTTGAGCAGCAGTTCGACGTCTTTGCGCCGGTACAAACGGTGCCCAGTTCCGGACTTCTTCGGCGCGAGGCTTGGGAACTCGGTTTCCCAATAGCGCAAGACATACGGTTCGACGGATAGCAAACCGGCCACCTCGCCGATCCGAAAGAACAACTTGTCCGGTATCTCGGGAGTGGCACTGGGTACTTCCGGATCTGTCATCAGCCTTCCGTCAATCCTACCCTACTGCACCCCGATTGTCACGATGGGCAATCGATTCGAAATCGCCCTGCCGGGTGATTAGGTACATGAATATAGGTTTAGCAACGACAATAAAGCGCTAGGCCAGCCAGATCGGGGACATCCGTCGGGTCAGGCGGCTCTTGGTGCCTGTATACCCGCGCGCATGGCTCACCGGCGGCCCGGCAACGCGGTGACGATTGCTGTTCTTGTGCTGGTGGGCCCTGTAGGATTTGAACCTACGACCAACGGATTATGAGTCCGCTGCTCTAACCGCTGAGCTAAGGGCCCGGCTAGCAGCTTTTATTGATGTTACCAAACCATTGAATCGCATACCTAGCCGCCCGGTCGTCGTCGTCGGTGCCCATCAGGGAGGCTTCTTCGCCAAGCGCGCCGCTTTTTCGGCGCCTTGATGGCGCGGACGGCCGCACAAACTGGTCGGCGGGAAACCGCCAAAAACTTTGCCGACTGCGCCCTGGCCAGTTCTCCAAAGTCGGCATGCGCCAGTTTATCGAGACCGAAGAGTTCGCCAAAGAGTATCCGAGGCTCGACTACCGTCCGTATCGGCCCTAACCGGCCGGACGCGGCCGCCTTCAGGCGCGCCATGATGCGAGAGACGATGCGAGAAATGATGCGGGCAACGTCGCGAGCAACAGCGCTAACGATTTCCTCTTCGTCGGCGCCGGAAACGGAGTGGCGGATTCGGCCGCCTCAAAGCGTTCTCTCCGATCCGCCCACCCGTAACCTATTGTGGCCGACAAGAGTCTCGACAGTCGAAAACTCGCTTTCGTTGTCGGTGGGGTGTTGCGATAGATGCTTGGCAACGCGTCTTTTAGAACCGTAAGCCTTAGAGGAACCGTAAGCCGAATCAAGCGGTTAAGTATCGCGCTCGCTTTCGGCGCCGGACTGTTATGCCCGCGGGTGGCCGGGTCCGCGGAGACCGTTGAGGTGGAAGTACTGGTGGTGGATTCGGCGGATGAAGCGGCAGGTATCCTGCGGCGGTTGCAAGGTGGCGCGGATTTTGCTGAGCTGGCGCGCGAGAAGTCTACGGACGCCACCTCGGTCGATGGAGGTTTCCTCGGGCGGGTGGACCCAGCGACGCTGCGGCCCGAGTTGCGCGACGCATTGCAGGGACTGCGACCCGGAGAGCTTTCGCGCGTGGTCAAGTTGCCGTCCGGTTACGCCATCCTTGAGGTCCTGAGGCAGGCCGATCCCGCGGCTCGCGATAGTGCGAGCCCCGCCCGCCAGGGCGCCCTCGCGGCGTCCGGCAGCGTGCGGTACGCGCCCGAGGTGGATGGACTCCAGGAGGCATGGGCGTCCCTCGCGGGGATTCCCAAGCCGGACGGCTGGGAACAGGACCCGCAATCCATTTGTGAGGTCCACTCCCGACTGTACACTTCCCTCATGGATTGGCTCAATCGCGTGCTGGAGGCGGCGGACGAATCGGCGCACGAATCGAAGGAGGGGAATCCGCTCGATCGGGTACAGCTTCACGTGGCCAAAGGGCAACTGCACGCTTACAAGGGTGAAATGGCCAAGGCCATCGAGCAATGGGAGACCGCCTACCGGATCGCGTCCGCGGACGCTCCTCAGGCGCTGCCCACGCTGGAGGAGTCCCTCGGAATCCTCCACTTGCACGCGTCGGAAATGGAGAACGACGTTTACCGAAATCCCGGAGAGAGATGCCTGTTCCCGATGAGTCCGGCGATGCGGTACAAGGACACGGCCGACTCCGAGAAAGCGGTACAGCACTTCTTGAAATACCTGCTCCGGCAGCCCGACAGCATTGAGGTGAAATGGCTGCTCAACCTGGCCGAAATGACCCTCGGCAACTATCCGGATCGCGTTCCACCGCAGTATCTGATGGCTCCGTCGTTGTTTGCCTCATCCGAGAGCATAGGACGATTTACCGACGTGGCCCCCGCGGCGGGGTTGAACTTATTTGCGATGGCTTCGGGCATAATTGTGGATGACTTCGGCAACGATGGACTGCTTGACGTGATCACGTCCAGCTCTGGTCTCTGCGCCCCGATGCACTACTTCCACAATAATGGGGACGGCACTTTTTCGGATCGGACGGCCGCCGCCGGATTGAGCGGGCAGTTGGGCGGACTGAACCTCATAGAGGCGGACTACAACAACGACGGATGTCTGGATGTGCTGGTGTTGCGCGGAGCCTGGGAGCGCTTTGGGCAACGCAAATCGCTGCTGCGCAACAATTGCGATGGGACCTTTACGGATGTGACCAAAGAGAGCGGCCTGGCGGTGCCGGCCACCAATACCCAAGCCGCGGTCTGGGCGGACATTAACAACGACGGCTTGCTGGACCTGTTCGTGGCCAACGAAAGCGGCCCTTCCCAGCTTTTCTTGAATAAAGGAAACGGGACCTTTCAGGATATCTCCCACGCGGCGGGCATCGACCGGACGGCTTTCTCCAAAGGCGTGGCCGCGGCGGACTATGACGGCGACGGGTATGTGGATTTCTACGTCTCGAACCTGAACGGCAACAACTTTCTGTACCACAACAACCATGACGGAACGTTCACGGACGTCGCCGAACGGGCCGGCGTGCCGGGAGTCGGACGGGGCTTCGCCACGTGGTTCTTCGACTACGACAACGACGGCTGGCCCGATTTGTTTGCGACCAGCTACTACACCTCGGTGGATGAGAGTATCAGGACTTACCTGGGGCTGCCGCATAATGCTGGAACGCTGAAGCTATATAAGAACCTGGGGGACGGCACGTTCCGCGATGTAACCAAGGAAACCGGACTGGATAAAGTCTTCATGCCCATGGGCGGCAACTTCGGCGACGTGGACAACGACGGATATCCGGACATCTATCTAGGGACCGGAAGCGCCTCGTATGGTTCGCTCCTCCCCAATGTCCTGCTTCGTAACAAGGAGGGAAAGTCTTTCGTCGATATCACGGCTTCCTCGGGCACCGGCGAGCTGCATAAAGGGCATGGCGTCGCCTTCGCGGACCTCGACAACGACGGCCACCTGGACATTCTGACTGCCATCGGCGGCGCCGTGCCCGGCGACAGTCACACCTTCCGCCTTTTCAAGAACCCCGGCAACGGGAACGACTGGATCGCCCTGCGCCTGGTAGGTGTCAAGGCGAACCGGTGCGCGATCGGCGCACGCATCAAAGTGACGGTGAGGAACGAAGGAAAGGGGACGCGGGCGATCTATTCCACCGTTGGCAGCCAAAGCTCGTTCGGGGGCTCGCCATTGCGGCAGCACATCGGCCTGGGCAAGTCCGCGCAGATCCAGCAGATCGAAATACGGTGGCCGGGGAATCCGGCGCCGCAGATATTTTCCACGGTCGGCAAGAACCAGTTTATCGAGATCAAAGAGTTCGCCAAGGAGTATACGAAACTCGAATACCGTCCGTATCGCCTGGGCGGCCTTAAATGACGTGGCGCACACAGGAGCGGGCACTAATGCGAAAAACAGCGGTGTTGACTATCCTCTGCGCTGGCGCCGGAACTATTTGGGCTGCGCAACGCTATCCCGTAACCGGTCTGGTGCTGAAGATAGATCCGGCGCACCGGACTTTCGTGGCATCCTGTACCGCGATTCCCGGATACATGGCAGCCATGGTGATGCCCATCCCGGTCCGCGATGGAAAGGCTCTAGAGGCCCTGAAGCCGAGCGAAGTAGTGGACTTCACGCTGGTGGTCACAAAGGACGACGCCTATGCGGAGAACCTCCATGTTCATCAATACCAGAGCATGGAGTTGGAGCCACTGCAGGCGCGCCGGTTGCAGCTCCTCGCCGGTATGGACCACGCAGATTCGGCAACGGCCGAATTGGCCCTCGGGGCGGCGGTTCCGGACTTTACACTCACCGACCAAGCCGGGCGCAACGTCAGATTGTCGCAACTGGCGGGCAAGGTGCTGGTGTCCTCGTTCATTTATACAAGCTGCCCTTTGCCCAATTATTGCTTCCGGTTATCGAACAATCTGGGACGCCTGCAGAAACGTTTCGCGGATCGCATGGGACGCGACCTGGTGCTGCTGAGTGTGAGTATCGATCCCGTGCACGATACGCCGGAAGTGTTGGCCAAGTACGCCGCCACGTGGAAGGCCGATGCCAAATCGTGGCACTTTCTCACGGGACCGGAACCTGAGGTCAGGAGCGTATGCCGCAGGTTCGGAGTGAACTTTTGGCCGGACGAAGGGGCCCTGACGCATTCCTTGCACACTATCGTCATCGATCGCCAGGGGAAGTTAGTGGCCAACTTCGAGGGAAACGAGTTTACGGCGGAACAATTGGGCGATTTTGTGGAGGCTGTTCTGGGTCGGCGGAATTAGTGTCTTCACATTGTTGACCTCGCGCCGCGATCCTTTCCGCTGCCTATGCCACCCCGCGCTGGGCCTTAGCGGCCCAGCCTTCAAACAGCCGAGGTGCTGTTCCGAACCATCTCGTGCAACCAACCATGAAGCATGGGCATCGCTAAGAAGCGGGGCGCGAAATGCGAGTCGGCCCTCAAGTCCCACAGCTTCCTCGCACCTATGTGATGCTATTGAATGAGCGGCCATGCTTGCACCAAGCCTGCCGACCGACAAAATTCCAAGGAGAAACGAGCAATGAGCCCGGCAACCAAGACAACTCTCAATCCCGCGCAACTGGATCAAATGGCGATCGATACGATCCGCTTCCTATCCGTTGACGCCGTGCAAAAGGCCAACAGCGGCCATCCGGGGCTGCCCCTGGGCGCAGCGGCCATGGCCTACGTATTGTGGACACGGTTCCTCCGGCATAATCCGGCCGATCCGCAATGGTCCAATCGGGACCGTTTCGTCCTGTCGGCCGGCCACGGTTCGATGCTGCTCTACAGCTTGCTGCACCTCACCGGCTACGATCTGCCTCTCGACCAGATCAAACTATTCCGCCAATGGGGCAGCATGACGCCGGGCCATCCGGAGCGCGGTTTGACGCCGGGCGTGGAAACCACCACGGGCCCGCTCGGCCAGGGATTCGGCAACGGCGTGGGCATGGCGATTTCCGAAGCGCATCTGGCGGCGCGCTTCAACCGGCCGGGGTTCGAGATCGTCGATCATTGCACCTATGGGTTGGTCAGCGACGGCGACCTGATGGAGGGGGTGGCCTCCGAAGCCGCCTCGCTCGCCGGGCAGTTGGAACTCGGCAAGCTGATCTACCTCTTCGATAACAACCATGTGACGCTCTCCGCCGGCACCAACATCGCCACTAACGAGGACTACGCGCAACGTTTCCAGGCGTATGGCTGGCACACGCAATCCGTGGAGGATGGGAACGATGTGGAAGCCATCGGCCAGGCTCTGCAGGCGGCGCGGAATGAAACCAGGCGCCCTTCGCTGATTCTGGTCCGCACCCACTTGGGCTTCGGTTCCCCGAACAAGCAGGACACGTTTGAAGCGCACGGGTCGCCGTTGGGCGTGGAAGAGGTGAAGCTGACCAAGCAGAACCTGGGTTGGCCGGTCGAGCCTCCCTTCGACATCCCGCCCGAAGCGCTGGCCCATTTCCGCGAGGCCGTGCCGCGCGGCCGGGATGCGGAGGCGGAGTGGCAGGATCGGTTCTCGCGCTACGCCACCATACACCCCGATCTGGCCCGCGAGTTTCAAGAAAGGATGCATGGCGAATTGCCCGCCGGTTGGGACGCGGACATTCCCGTTTTTCCGGCGGACCCGAAGGGTATGATGACCCGCATGGCCTCCGGAAAGGTGATGAACGCGATCGCACCCAAACTCCCGTCGCTGATGGGCGGTTCGGCGGATTTGGATCCCTCGACCTTTACCGCGCTGAAAGGCGCGGGCGATTTCGAATCTTCCGACCGCGCCTCGGGCGACACCCAAGGCTCGAACGGCGGCGGCTGGAGCTACGCCGGGTGCAACTTGCACTTCGGCGTTCGCGAACACGGGATGGGCTCGATTCTCAACGGCCTGGCCGTGCATGGCGGCATCATTCCATACGGCTCGACGTTCCTGATCTTCTCCGATTACATGCGCCCTCCCATGCGCCTCGCGGCCATTATGGAGCAGCGCGTGATCTACGTGTTCACGCACGATAGCATCGCGCTGGGCGAAGACGGGACCACGCACCAGCCCGTGGAACAACTCGCCAATCTGCGCGCCATTCCGCGCATGCTCGTGATCCGGCCCTGCGATGCCAACGAAACCGCGTACGCTTGGCGCATCGCGATCGAGACGCGGGACCGCCCGGTCGCGTTGGTCCTGACCCGCCAGGCAGTGCCGACCTTGGACCGCACCCGATATGCCTCCGCCGCCGAACTGAAACGCGGCGCCTACATCCTGGCCGAGGCGGCCAACGGCCGGCCCGATATCATTTTGATCGCGACCGGTTCGGAAGTGGGCCTGATCGTCGAAGCGCAGCATGAGCTGGAAAAGCGGAACGTTCAGGCGCGCCTCGTTTCCATGCCCAGTTGGGAGTTGTTCGATGCCCAAGCGGAGGAATATCGGCGCTCCGTGTTTCCGCCTTCGATCCGCGCGCGGCTGGCTGTGGAAGCGGGCGCCACGCAGGGATGGCATAAGTACGTCGGCGATCTTGGAGACGTGCTGGGCCTCGACCATTTCGGCGCCTCCGCGCCGGCTTCGGTGCTGATGCGCGAATACGGGTTTACCGTGGAGAACGTCTGCAAGCGCGCGCTGGCCTTGCTGGAGAAAAACAATGCCTGATGCGCCTGCAGTGCCGCCGGCGGCGCCCAAACGCATCGGCGTCGCCGCCGATCACGGAGGATACGACTCGAAGGAGTATCTGGCCGGAATGTTGCGCGAGGCGCAATACGAAGTGGTCGATTTCGGCGACAGCCAGCTCAATCCGGATGACGACTATCCGGATTTTGTGACGCCCTTGGCCCGTGCGGTGGCGCGCGGCGAGGTGGATCGCGGGGTGGCCGTTTGCGGCAGCGGCGTGGGTGCGTGCATTGCCGCCAACAAGGTGCCGGGCGTGCGGGCGTGCCTGATCCATGAGAGTTTTTCGGCGCACCAGGGGGTCGAAGACGACGACATGAACCTGATCTGCCTAGGAGGGCGCGTGGTCGCGAATACGTTCGCTTGGGAGTTGGTCCAAGCATTTCTCCGGGCGCGATTCAGCGGCGCCCCGCGTCACCGGCGCCGTCTGGCTAAAGTCGCCATGCTGGAAAGCAGGGAGGCCGGCATCGTTTAGTATGCCAATTTGCTTGTGGGGCAGGTTGGCAACCTGCGGGCCGATTGTTAATCGGCCCAGCCTGCGCCGATTTGCAATCGCCGCGCAGGATACCATCCTGCCCCACAGGCCGGAATCGTCATGAGCGCCAAAACCCGTGTCAGCCACCCGATCTACGACCTTCTACCCACCGGGATCGAGGGATTCGATTCCCTGACGGAACTCGCCTTGGATTTGAATTGGTCGTGGAACCACGCCACCGACGAAGTGTGGCGGGCGCTTGATCCCGAACTGTGGGAGATCGCGCATAACCCCTGGGTGGTGCTGCAGACGGCCTCGCGCGACCGCATCGAGCGCGTCCTGGCCGATCCCGTTTTCCGGAAAAACGTAGATGGCCTGGTCGCAGCCGGCCGGCAAGCCGCGGAATCGCCCGCTTGGTTTCAGCGCAATCATCCGGAAGCCCCACTGACCTGCGCCGCGTATTTCAGCATGGAATTTATGTTGAGCGAAGCTCTGCCCATCTACTCGGGCGGGCTTGGCAATGTGGCCGGCGATCAACTCAAGGCCGCCAGCGATATGGGTGTGCCGGTGGCCGGCGTAGGACTTCTCTACCAGCAGGGCTATTTTCGTCAAGTGATCGGCAAAAATGGAGAGCAGCAGGCCCTCTTCCCATATAACGATCCCGGGCAGTTGCCGATCACGCCGTTGCGCCAGCCAAACGGGGAGTGGCTGCGGTTGGAGATCGCGCTGCCTGGATACTCGGTCTGGGTGCGCGCCTGGCAGGTCCAGGTGGGCAGAGTGAAGCTCTACCTGCTGGACAGCAACGACGCGGCGAACTTCCCCGCGCATCGCTGCATTACCAGCGAGCTCTACGGGGGCGGGCCGGAGTTGCGCCTCAAGCAGGAGCTGCTGCTCGGGATCGGCGGATGGCGGCTGCTGCGCGCGCTCGGGATCCAGCCGGAGATCTGTCATCTGAATGAAGGGCACGCGGCGTTTGCCGTCCTGGAACGCGCCCGCAACTTCATGGAAGAGGCGGGGCAGCCATTCAAGACGGCGCTGGCAGTCACACGCGCGGGCAATCTCTTTACCACCCACACAGCGGTGCCCGCCGGTTTTGATCGTTTCGATCCCGCGCTGATCGCGCAATACCTGGGCGGATACGCCGAAAAGAAGCTGGGCATTGCGCTTCACGACTTGCTGGCGCTTGGCCGCCAGAGTCCGGCCGACTCGTCGGAGCCCTTCAACATGGCGTATCTGGCAATCCGCGGCAGCGGGGCGGTGAATGGGGTGAGCCGCCTGCACGGGAAAGTGAGCCGGCGCCTTTTTCTGCCGCTATTCCCGCGCTGGCCGGAGGACGAAATCCCGGTCGGACACGTGACCAACGGAGTCCACGTGCCCACCTGGGACTCGGCTCCGGCGGACGATCTTTGGACCGAAAGCTGTGGAAAGGACCGCTGGCTGGGGACCACGGAGACGCTGGAGCAGGACTTCCAGCGGGTCTCCGACGCCCGGCTGTGGCAATTTCGGACCGCCGCCAGCAGGTCTCTTGTCGAGTACGCGCGCGAACGATTGTCCCGCGACCTGGCCGAGGCCGGCGCGCCCCCCGAAGAGGTGGAAGCCGCGAAGCATCTCTTCGATCCCAACTCCCTGACGCTGGGCTTTGCACGCCGCTTCGCGACCTACAAGAGGCCGAACCTGCTGCTGCACGACCCACCGCGGCTGCTTCGTCTTTTGAGCAACTCCCAGCGCCCGGTGCAACTGATCATCGCGGGCAAGGCGCATCCGGCGGACCAGGCCGGGCAAGCCCTGATTCAGGAATGGACGCACTTCATCCGGCAGCCCGCGGTGCGTCCCCATGCGGTTTTCCTCAGCGACTACGACATGCTGTTGACCGAGCGCCTGGTGCAAGGCGTGGACGTGTGGATCAACACGCCACGGCGGCCCTGGGAAGCTTGCGGGACAAGCGGCATGAAGGTGCTGGTGAACGGAGGCATCAATCTATCCGAGTTGGACGGCTGGTGGGCGGAGGCCTACACGCCTGAAGCTGGGTGGGCGTTGGGGGACGGCCGGGAGCATGGCGACGATCCCGCTTGGGATGCGGCCGAGGCCGCCGCGCTCTACGACTTGCTCGAACGGGAAGTGATTCCCGAGTTTTATGCCCGCGATGGGCAGGCTATCCCCACGGCTTGGCTGGCGCGGATGCGCAAGAGCATGGCCAGCTTGACGCCACGCTTCTCCGCGGACCGGGCGGTGCGCGAATACACCGGGCAGCATTACGTTCCGGGCGCGGCAGCCTACCGCGCGCGGGCTGCCGATAAGGGCGCCGAGGGCGGGAGAATGGTCGAATGGCGGCGCGCCACGGAACAGGAGTGGCCCGGGCTGCGCTTCGGTGAACTGAAGGTCGAGACCAGCGGGGAGCATCACTCGTTCGAGGTTCAAGTCTTTTTCAATCATCTCGACCCGAATGCGGCGCGCGTGGAGCTTTACGCCGACGGCGTCAATGGCGGCGATCCGGTGCGCGAGGAGATGCAGCGTGTGGGCCAATTGGCAGGCGCGTCCGGCGGCTATGCCTATCGCGCACAGGCGCCCGCGGCACGCCCGCCGGGCGACTTTACGCCGCGCGTCATGCCGCGCTATCCCGGCGTTGCCGTTCCACTGGAAGCCGCTCGAATACTGTGGCAGCGTTGATTTGACTTCGCATGGAGGACCGGTATGGAAACCAACGATAAACTCGAACCAAATGTATTCGTCATCTTCGGTGGCGCGGGCGACCTGACCTGGCGGAAGCTGATGCCGGCCCTGTTCGATCTTTCCCAGAGCCATAGCATCCCGGCTCACTTTGCGATCATCGCGGTGGACCGCGTCGAACTTAGCGAGGACGCCCTGCGCAAGCATCTGTTTAAGGGAGTCAAGCAGTTCGCCCAAAGCGGGAAAATCGCGGCCAAGCAGTGGACGGAGTTCTCCCGGCATATAAGCTACTTAAAGGGCGATTTCAAAGCCAACGCGACCTATAAGGAGCTCGGCAACCGGTGCGCGGCATTTGAAAAGGAGTGGGGCTCCAAAGCCCAACGCATTTTCTACATGGCTGTGCCGCCCTTCCTGTTTGGAGAGATCCCTAGTTTCCTCGGGCACGCGGGCCTGGCGGCCGACCGGGAACGCGCGCGCATCGTGGTTGAGAAGCCTATCGGTTATGACCTGGACTCGGCGCTGGCGCTGAACCGCACGCTGGCCGGCGTCTTTCAAGAAAACCAAATCTTCCGCATCGATCATTATCTGGGCAAAGAGACGGTGCAGAACATCCTGGCGTTCCGCTTCGCCAATCCGCTGTTCGAGCCCATCTGGAACCGGCGATATGTGGACTACGTAACCATCACGGTCGCCGAAGAAGTGGGCGTGGAACATCGCGGTGGCTATTACGATGGGGCCGGCGCGTTGCGCGACATGGTGCAGAATCACCTGATGCAACTGCTCTGCCTGGTGGCCATGGAACCCATGGTGTCGTTCGATGCGGACGAGATTCGCAACAAGAAAGTGGACGTGCTGCACGCCATTCGGCCCATTCCGTATGACGACGTGCATCGTTGCACGGTGCGCGGGCAGTACGGCAAGGGTTGGATCGGGGGCAAGAAAGTGCTCGGCTATCGCGAAGAAGAAGGCGTACCGCCCGATTCACAAACGGAGACGTTCGCCGCGTTGCGACTTTTCGTGGACAACTGGCGCTGGCAGGACGTGCCGTTTTATTTGCGCACCGGCAAACGCCTCCCCTGTCAGGTTTCGGAAATCGCCATCCAGTTCCGCGCGGTTCCGCATCAATCGTTTCCGAGCGAGGCGACGCTCGACTGGCAACCGGCGCGGCTGATCCTGTCGATCCAGCCGGACGAGGGCATCGTGCTGCGCTTTCAGGCAAAACACCCTGGGACGAAAATGGTTTTGCAGCCGGTGGACATGCAGTTCAGCTATAGCGAGAGTTTCGACACGCGATCGCCGGAGGCCTATGTGACGTTGCTCTGGGACGTGATCAACGGCGATGCCACGTTGTTCATGCGCGCCGACCAGGTAGAGGCGGCATGGCGGCTGCTGATGCCGGTGTTGGATGCGTGGAAAGCCAGCCCTCCTAACGATTTTCCGAATTACGCCGGCGGCACTTGGGGGCCGGACGCCACGCAAGGCTTGCTGGTTCAACAGGGGCACAGTTGGCCGGCTCCCGTGGGATTGGCGGGAAAGGGCAAATGAGAAGTCACGTTGCCTATGGGGCAGGTTGCCAACAGTTGCCAACCTGCCCCACAACGCTAATTCCCGGACGGCCTCTCCACGTGATCGATCACCAAAACGTCGATGACATCCTACAACTTCTGCCGCCGTCACCAGAGCATCCGCATGACCCCGGCAATGGCAGCGGGCATTACGGATCACATCTGGAGCGTGCGGGAACCTCTCTAGCTAGAGGCAGGGTGAAGCCCCGGTTTAGCTGAACATCTCAGGCGGAGGCGTGATATCGACGGTAATTACTTCATGGATCTTGACGATGGAATGGCGAATGCTAATCACGTCGCCTTCAAATCCGTACTTTACATCGACTATCACGTCTGCTTTGATAGCATCACCAGGGCGGACATCCACAAGGCGTTGCTGGAATTTCTTAAGCCACTGGGTATCTAGGATTTTTGCTGGCAGGTTGCGATTTTGGAATCTGAACTCCCACATTGATTCACCAAGATAATCCGGCTTACGTACCTTAAGAATCATGATCTGCGGCGTCGATATCGTCTCCTTGGTAAGCAGGTCCTCAACGGCTTCGGCGGACATTTGGAATGAGAGGTTGAAGGATGCCTCCCCTTCTGTGCCGCCCGCCGCAGTGATGTATTTTACGGAGTCCCCATCCTGAAGCACAGAGGTCGCCTCTGAAAGAGCCTGCAAGTATTGAACCAAGTCTGTTTCTGGAAACTGTGCATAGAACGGAATATGCTTAGCGTCCGTTTCCTGAGACGCGGTTAGTAGTTTCTGGCTAAGTTCGGCGATCTGGCTTTTATCGGTAATGGTGGCGTTCTTTCCGATGAAATCGATCAGGTAGTACTTTGCCTTGACCAAATATTTCCCGACTGCTGGCTTCCAATCTATTTTTTTTAGGGCATCATCATCAACGGCCTCTAGCAGCGTTTTCATCCAGGCCCGGAGGGAGCTAGTCTCGACATCTTCCAACACAAGCAACGGTTGGATTTTCACGTCTATCATTTGAACCAACGAACTGTCTAGACGCTGGCACACCTCGATGAGATTGCTCATCGCCCGGAAAACCCTGCTGGGGTTCTCCGTCCCTTTAGTAAACTTTATTTCAAGGCAGAAGTCCGCCTTCATGTTCAGTGCGCCCACGGGCGGATTTGGCAGGCTCGTCATGGCTCGGCTCCATCATACAGTGGGCCGCATGATTTGTCACTAACATTTAAATCATGCGCTTTCATGTAGATAGATGGTGGTCTGCCCAGCCAATCGGTATCCAGCTTTGCCCAGGACACACAAATAGCGCACTACCAGCGCCCCGCTATGCCCAAAGCACCAGCGTGATATCATGGCCTCAGCGTTTGGGCGAACGCGGGGCTTTGCGGATCACAAGGACCTCATGGAGCACTATACTAGCCATGTGGAGGAATTCGGCGTTAAGGGAATGGGAGCCGCTGAGTACCAGGAGCGAGCCGATGAGTTCCTGGGAGCGCAGAAACCGCAGGGCGTGCTCGAATGCGTCCGGCGTAACGGCGATCGGGTTAGGTTTAACCCAGCTACGGACGAATTTGGAATCCTCTCTGAATCCGGGTTCATCCGAACCTACTTCACACGAATCGGCTGATCCTGGTGACCGGGGAGAACACCAAGCCCGACCCCGCCATACACGGACGGCCCACGAATATCGATTACTTCAGGTGGGAATGCGAGAGACTGAGGCACTGAGACATGCACACCTGCCCTGTTTGCGGATACGACGAACTTCGAAGGCCACCTAGTAACCACGCCATTTGCCCATGCTGTGGAACGGAATTTGACTATCACGACTGCACGGTTGACCACGCGGAATTGAGAACGCGGTGGATCTCGAAAGGGGCGGACTGGCACAGCCGCGTGACGCTTCCACCGCCTGGTTGGAAGCCGTTGGAGCAACTGTTGCGCGCCGGAAGAGCCGGCTGAAAGCCGTCCCCAAAAGGGACCCCGGGGCAGGATTGCCCGCCCTCCAATCCTTCCTCAGGCTCCCTTCTTGCCCTCCAACTCAGCCCAACGCGCGTACAGTTTCTCCACCTCCGCTTCGGCCGCCTGCATCTCCGCTGTAACGCGAGCTGCGACACATAAAGAATCCTACGGCATGTAAGTCTCAGTCGCCGGACCCACAAACAGAACAGGGGTATCCGTGCTGATTGGTTGGCGCGGAATTTCTATATTATTATAAGGAAGCTCTTGATGCAAGAGCCTTCCAGCGCGCAGCGTCTCTAGTATGGCATCGAGACTTTTCGCATGCATGGCGCGCAGATAGTTTCTGTCACCGTCCTTATACTCTAACAAACTCACTCCTGCTGGATCTTTATCGATGCGATTGATGACGGACACATACTCTGGGTCCGATGGCTGATGGTCATTTCTTACGAGTAGGGTCCAGCCCATTGCGCGGAACACATTGGCAATTTCAACCGCAAATCTGAGGCGCTCAGGACGGTCCCTTAGCGGGTAGATGGCAATCTCACCCGCCGGATACCGTCCCAGCGCCGCCTTCATGCTCGATATCTGTGCTTCTGTTAGGTGGCGTTCTGCCCGCGCGGGCTGGATCGGCGCAACGCCCGTTCCGTGATGCGTAACGCGCTTAGGCGCCGCCGTCCCCGCCTCCTTAGCGCTGGCGGCCTCCTTCCTAGCGGCGGGCGGCGAGACGAGCGGGGGCGCTTGCGTGGATTCAATATGCACCTTGCGAGCGCTGATCCAGCTTAATGAGCCGACCAACAGTGAGCCGAGTGCGCCGAATATAACGAATGCGACCACGGCCGCGAGCCAGAGCGATGTGCCATTTGGAATTTCCACGCCAAGCCACCACGTAACTCGTGCGGCCAGAATGAGAGCGGAAATGCAAAACGCGGCCCTGGCGATCATGAATTCGGGTGGACTTAGGCTCATGACACCGACGCCGATAGAGATGACCACCGGAACTATAACGCCAACCGTGACCCAACTGCCGAGGGCGGCCCACAACATGCCTCGATCATATCATGTCAATGCGAGCCAAGTGACTTAATAGTATAAGTTCTCTCGACGTTGGCGCTGTAAACTCCAAATGCTGTCAGGCTCCCTTCTTGCCCTCCAACTCAGCCCACCGCGCATACAGTTTCTCCACCTCCGCCTCCGCCGCCTGCATCTCCGCGTATCGTTGCTGCAACGCGAGCCCATCGGAAACCACTTCGGGCGCCTGCATCGCCGCGCGCGCGGCCTCCAGCGATTGCTCGGCTTCCAAAATCCTTTGCTCCATCCGCTCCCACTCGCGCGCTTCCAGATACGCCAGCTTCTTCCGCGGCGCAGCGGGATAGGCCTCCGGCCTGTCCGTCTGTGTCTCCGGCTGAACCCGCCCCGGTTTCGCCGCGCGCGCCTGCTCCCATTGCGAGTAGTCCGCGAACACCTCCGCGCCGCCCTCCCCATCGAGGCCCAGCACCACCGTCGACACGCGATCCAGCATATAGCGGTCGTGCGTCACCAGCACCAGCGCGCCGGGAAAATCCGTCAGGCTCTCCTCCAACACTTCCAGCGTCGGGATATCCAGGTCGTTGGTGGGCTCATCCAGCAGCAGCACGTCCGCCGGCTGCAGCATCAGCCGCGCAATGACGATGCGCGCCCGCTCGCCGCCCGAGAACCGGCCCACCGGCGTGTCCAGTTGCTCCGGACGGAAGAGGAAGCGCTTCGCCCAACCCGCGATGTGGATGGCGCGGTCGCGATAGATCACGCTATCGCCGTGCGCGCCCAGACCCTCCCGCAGCCGCGCCAAGGGATCGAGCTGCTCGCGGCCCTGGTCGAAATACACCACGCGCAGCCCGTCGGCGCGCTCAAGCATTCCCGTGTCGGCGTCGATCTCGCCTTTCAGCACGCGCAACAGCGTGGTCTTGCCGCTGCCGTTCGGCCCCGCCAGCCCCAGCCGCATCCCCGGCGCAAGCGAGAAGCTCAGATCGCGAAACAATTGCCGGCCGCCCAGCCGTTTCGCGATGGCCTCCGCGCGGATCAGCTTCCTGGTCTTGCGCCCGGAAGCCGTGAAGTCGATGCGCGTGGTCGCCTTCGCATTGCGCGCCGAAACTTCCGCCAGCTCGCCCATCAGCGCATGCGCGGCATCCGTGCGCGCCCGCGACTTTCCCGTACGCGCCTTCGGACCGCGCCGCAGCCACTCCACCTCGCGCCGCACGCGGTTGGCCAGCGCGGCCTGCTGCTCCGATTGCGCCTCCAGAAAAGCCTCGCGTTTCTCAAGAAAATCCGCGTAAGCGCCCTCCGCGCGGAACATCCCATCCGGATACGCGCGATTGATCTCCGCCACTTCCGTCGCGGCATTTTCCAGAAAATAACGGTCGTGGCTCACCACTACGGCGGCGAATGGCGCGCCCTGCAGCAGCTTCTCCAGCCACAGAATCCCTTCCAGGTCCAGATGGTTGGTGGGCTCGTCGAGCAACAGCACGTCGGGATTCCGAATCAACTCGCGCGTGATCGAAAGCCGCCGTTTCCAACCCCCGGAGAGCGACTCCACCGCGGCGCTGCCATCCGCGAAGCCCGCCTTTCCGAGCGTGACGCTTACCGCCGCCGCGCGCTCGGCCTCATCCATCCCCCGCCCGATTGCCTCTTCCAGCACTTGGCCCGCGGTCATGCCGGCCGCGAATTCCGGCTCCTGCGGCACGTACGCGATGCGCGTCTGTTTGCGCACCGTGCGCGTGCCCGTGTCGGGCTCCAGCATGCCGGCCATGATCTTCAGCAGGGTCGATTTGCCCGAGCCGTTGGGGCCGATCAGTCCCAGCCGCTCGCCCTCGGAAATATGTATGGAGATGTTGGAAAACAGCGGAGCTGCGCCGAACGACTTGCCGGCGCCCGTCACGGAGAGTAGCGGCGCGGGCATCTGTTTCAGGATACCCTAGTAAGGTGCTCCGCCTCTTCTACGCGATCGAGTTCCTGATCGCCCTCATCGCCACTTTCACCGTCTGGAGCCAGGTTGGCGGGCAATACCATCTCGACCTGATGGCGTGGTATTGGAAGTTGTTCCTGGGCGCCGGGATCGCGTTCGCCGCGGTGAAAGCCACGGCCGCCGCCGTCGCAGGGCAGCGCGCGTGGAACGGCCGCACGCTGCGCTGGATTTCAATTATTCTGGCGCTGGCGCTGGCCTGCGGCGCGGTCACTTATTACTACCACCTGACGGAACCGCCTCCGGACGACGAAGACCAGCAGGATACCGCCGCACCTACCGCGCAAACCGCCTTGTGATCGTGGGGCAGCAGTTTCGGCTGCCTTTCCAAAGGTGGCCACGCGGTTTCGTATTTCAACCACCTCGCTCGGGCAGGGCTTCCGGACTGACGAGCCCATCCGGCGTCAGGGCCAGGGTTGGGTTCCCAACTGCGCGCCTGCTGGCTCTGTCGGATCGCCGAGCAACTCCGACCGCGCAGGGCGACCGAAAGTGACCCGGAATATCCTGTCGACGAAAAGCAACACTTCCAGGCCAGGTTTTTCGCGGAAGTACTCGGCGACCGCAAGTACGGCCATCAGGCCAGCCGCAAACTACCGCAAACGGGCGCAGTCCGGAAACCAATGCCACGCTGAACACGAAACCTCGCCGAATCGCATTGACAACACCCACCATAGCGTGCGCTGGGGGGCCTCCGGAGCTCTCTCCTGGGGCGCGCAGTTAGGACCTCAGCGGCCAAGGATTTCCAGAATTTTCTCGAACCGCATTCGAGCAAGCTGCAAAATTTCAGATAGCGACCAGAGGTGGAGGCCAGCCGCTTCGAGCTTATCGCGTGCTGCAAGGACCGATGGATCATACTGGCGACCAATGACATAGGTTTCAAATGTTATGTTCGGCCTGTGTTTCTTAACAATGCCATCGTATTCCAAGGCCTGCGTGACATGATCCATTACAACTGTCACCCTTGGTCGCTTGAATTCCAGAATGACTGCCTCATTCCCTTCGCTTCGAGATCGACATATCAGATCCGGCCTTATGTCTTCTCGGCCCACGTACAATTTGTCAAGGTGGCCTTCGAGGACCTGTTTGAGCGGCTTGTCTGAGCTCCAGAGCTCCAGTCCTTCTCGAATCAGCCAGAGGTTGCTTTCGACCAATCGGTGGACATCAATCTCCTTGGCCATGTCAGAGGTCATTAATTCCTGCAGCTTTTCGATAATATCGATCTGCGTCTTAATGATCTCGACAATACTGCTAACCTGCTTAAGGCCCCATTCTTCAACCAAGTGGCCTAATTTCTCCGCATCGGTTAGGTCGGCCGCTATGATCGCACGCATCAATTCCCGCAGTATGTTCGACTCATAATAGCGAAGGACCCACTCAATGAGTTCCTCGGCCTCCTGTTCCTCAACGCTCTTGAGTTTGACAATCAGCGCGCGCACGACACTCGTTGCGTTCGCGCGCACATGAGCCGGCATGCGATCAAGGCGCTCCCTAATAGCTGGGCGGCTTAGGAGCGCGTCCGTTCTCTTGGTCGTTTCTGACGACTCCACTCCTTGGATGATGTCGCGAAGAAAACCTTGAGCCCAAGCGTCGAACTGCTTTACTATTGGTGAGTCTTCGAGGAAACCATCGCGCGTAGTGTTGAGTAGGTCCTGTCTTCGCCCGGATACATCTTCGGGATCAAGAAACTCGGCATTAATCTCTCCCACAACCTTTTCGGCGGTAAAGAAACCATGGGCTCGCGTGTTTAGTCCAAAAAGAGACGGCTCCTTGACGATGCGTCCACGCACGCGAACCGCTAGACCGGGTACAGGTTGTCTGGCGTTGGCAATAACGTAGAATCCGGAGACATCGCCGACACCTGAGATAGAGGAGGAAAAACTACTGCGAGTTCCGGGGACATCTTCGGCCGTGCACTCCACGTCGTTGACGAACACTCTGAAATCGAGTGCTTTCGGCAGGGTTCTATACAAGTGGCGGCGTACAGACTCGGCGCTGGGCAGATGTAAGTCGGGATTCAACTTAACCAGTCGTATCTTCGTGCCGTCGCGCATTTCGGTCTGTGACGTAATAATCGTAAGCGGTTGTTCTGAAAGCGTGGCTAAATCCTGCAGGTGTTCGCGATCGATTGTGAGAGAGGACTGTACTCCATTCTGGCAGGTAATAACTTGGACGCTCCCGGCAATTCCGAAACCAGCTAGCTTACCGATACCTTTGCTGCCGATCAAGAGCCTGCCCTTCGCCGTACGTTGCCCAGCGTCTCTCCTGTTTCGGCCGATGAACAGGAACTTTGCCTCCAGGTCAGTTGCGGACATGCCGATACCTGTATCCAGGATCTCAATTACGGCGTCGTCTCCCAAGACATCTGGCAATGAAATGCGCACCTCAGTAGCATCAGCGTCGTGAGAATTTGCTGCCAGCTCGGAGAGACATTTTTGTACACTGTTGTATGCGGAGATACCAAGATGATCCAGTATCCTCGGCGAGAATCGAAAGAAAGCGTTCGTCTTTTTAGCTGCCTTGACCATTTCTGGGCTACTAATAGATGGTACCACTCGTCGGACGCGTGGTTCGCGCCAAAGCGAAACTTCCCAAATTATGTTCGCCGCAAACTCTGGTGCGCCTATCCCGCCTGCTTCTGCCCCGCCGCGTCCAACCGCGCCTGCGCCCACGCCATGGCGTTCAAAGCCGCGGCCGGGTCCACGCCTAGCGAGGCATTGAAGACCTGCTCCTGCGCCCGCTTCATGGCCTCCTTGGCGCCCTCCACGTCGATCTCCTCGGCGCGCTCCGCCGCCCTCGCCAGCACCCGCACGCGGTTCGCCAGGATCTCGAGATAGCCGCCCTGTACCGCCAGGTGCCAGCGCTTGCCTCCGGCTTCGTAGTTCAGAAAGCCGGTGCCCAGCTCGGCCAGCAGCGGCGCGTGGCCGGGCAGGATGCCCAGATAGCCGTTGGCGGCGGGCGCCTGCACGGCAGTGACTTCCTCGCGCACCAACAGGCGCTCCGGCGTCACGACTTCGAGCGACAGCACGTCAGCCATGGCTTTCCTGCAGCGCCTTGGCGCGCTCCACCACGTCTTCGATGGTGCCTTGCATATAGAACGCCTGCTCGGGAAGTCCGTCGTGCTTGCCTTCCAGGATTTCCTTGAAGCCGCGGATGGTGTCGGCCAGCTTGACGTATTTGCCCGGCACGCCGGTGAACTGCTCCGCCACGTTGAAAGGCTGCGAGAGAAAGCGCTGGATCTTGCGCGCGCGCGAAACGCTGAGCTTGTCCTCGTCCGACAGCTCGTCGATGCCCAGGATGGCGATGATATCCTGCAGGTCTTTGTAACGTTGCAGCACGCCCTTCACCTGCTGCGCGCAATCGTAGTGATCCTGCCCGATGATGCGCGGATCGAGGATGCGAGAGGTGGAAGCCAGCGGGTCCACGGCCGGATAGATGCCCAGTTCGGAGATCGCGCGGGAAAGGTTCGTGGTGGCATCCAGGTGCGCGAAAGCCGTGGCCGGCGCGGGGTCCGTGTAGTCGTCGGCCGGCACGTAGATCGCCTGCACCGAGGTGATCGAACCGGTCTTGGTGGAAGTGATGCGCTCTTGCAGTTCGCCCATCTCGCTGGCCAGGTTGGGCTGATATCCGACGGCCGAGGGCATGCGTCCCAGCAGCGCCGAAACCTCGGAGCCGGCTTGCGTAAAGCGGAATATATTGTCGATGAACAGCAGCACGTCCTGATTCTGTTCGTCGCGGAAATACTCGGCGACGGTGAGGCCGGTGAGCCCCACCCGCAGGCGCGCGCCAGGCGGCTCGGTCATCTGGCCGTAAACCAGCGCCACCTTGGACTTCGTGTAATCGTGCGGGTCCACGATGCCGGATTCCTGCATTTCCAGCCACAGGTCGTTGCCTTCGCGAGTGCGCTCTCCCACGCCGGAAAACACCGAAACGCCGCCATGCTTATTGGCGATGTTATGAATCAGTTCCTGAATGATGACGGTCTTGCCCACGCCGGCGCCGCCGAACAGGCCGATCTTGCCGCCGCGCAGGTAAGGCTCGATCAGGTCGATGACCTTGATGCCAGTCTCAAACATCTCCTGGCGCGTAGACTGATCTTCGAACGATGGCGCGGGGCGATGGATGGGATAGAACTTCTTGGCATTGATCGGCCCCATCTTATCCACCGGTTCGCCGATCACGTTCATCACCCGGCCCAGGGTCTCGTTGCCCACGGGCACCTCCACGGGATGGCCCAGGCTCAGCGCCTGCATGCCGCGGACCAGGCCTTCGGTGGGTTGCAGCGCGATGGTGCGCACGCGGCCTTCGCCGATGTGCTGCTCCACCTCGCAGATAATGTCGATGGGCGCGGGGACGTCGAAGCCCTCGCTGACGATGCGGATCGCCGTGTAAACCAGAGGAATCTGGCCCTCGGGAAACTGGCAGTCCACGGCGGGACCGGATACCTGGACCACTTTGCCGATTGGGTTTTCGTTCATCTAAACCTCAGGAACAAAATCTAACCGCCGATGCACGCGGATGCACGCCGATAAATCTGGTTCCTATCGGCGTCCATCTGCGTGCATCGGCGGTTAGATTTTGTTTTGCTTTCATCTTACTCCGCGGCGGCCGCGCCGCTGACCACTTCGATAATCTCTTTGGTGATGCTGGCCTGGCGCACGCGATTCATATACAGCGTCAGGGTGTCGATCATGTCCGATGCATTCGACGTCGCCGCATCCATGGCGGTCATGCGCGCGGCGTGCTCCGCGGCGGCGGATTCCAGCAGCGCGCGGTACAGTTCGATTTCCACGTAGTGCGGCAGCAGGCTCGCCAGCATCTCCAGCGGCGGCGTCTCGAAAATGAAATCCACCGGCTCGGTTTGCTTGGGCAACTCCATCGGCAACACCTGCGTCAGCGTGGTCCTTTGAGCCATCACCGACTTGAATTCGTTGTACAGCACGTACACGGCGTCGATCTCTTCCTTGCCGAACCGCTCCACCAGCTTCCGCGCAATCGCCGCGGCATCGTCATACTGCACCTTGGCCATGCCCAGGTGCTCGCCGGTGATGGGGACGCCGCGCTTGCGGAAAGAATCGCGTCCCTTGCGTCCGATCAGCTCGAAATCCACGATCGCCGGCTTGTGCTCCTCGGCGAAGCGCAGCGCGGCTTTGATCAGGTTGGAGTTGAAGGCGCCGGCCAGGCCCTTGTCGGAGGTGATCAGGATCAGTTGCACGCGCTGCTCCGGGCGGCGCGCCAGCAGCGGTTGCGCGGCCACGCGTTCATCCGCTGCGGCGGCCCCGGCCACATCCGCCAGCAGGCCGCGCAGCGCCGCGCCGTACGGACGGGATGCGATCACCCGATCCTGTGCGCGGCGCAGCTTGGCGGCCGAGACCATCTTCATGGCCCTGGTGATCTGCTGCGTATTGCGCACCGAGCGGATGCGCCGGCGGATATCGATCAGGCTAGGCATGCGCGGTGGCCGCGGGGTGCTCGGCGACGAAACGCTCCTTGAATTCTTTGAGCATCGCCTGGATCTCGCCGCGGAGAGCGTCGTCCAGCGCCTTCTTCTCGACGATCTTGGCCAACAGCGCGCCGTGCGCGTTATCCGCGAAGCGGTACAGATCCTCTTCGAACTTGCGCACCTGCTCCACCGGGAGATCGTCCAGGTAGCCCTGCGTGCCGGCGAAGATGATCAACACTTGTTTTTCGACCGGCAGCGGTTCATACTGCCGCTGCTTGAGGATTTCGACCAGATGTTTCCCGCGATTCAACTGCGCGGCGGAAGCCTTGTCCAGGTCGGAACCGAACTGGGCGAAGGCGGCCAGGTCGCGGTATTGCGCCATGTCCAGGCGCAGGCTGCCCGCGATCTGCCGCATGGCTTTGATCTGGGCGCTGCCTCCCACGCGGCTTACCGAAATGCCCACGTTGATGGCCGGGCGCACGTTGGAGTTGAACAAATCGGACTCCAGGTAAATCTGGCCATCGGTAATCGAGATGACGTTGGTCGGGATGTAGGCCGAGACGTCCCCAGCCTGCGTTTCGATGAACGGCAGCGCGGTCAGCGAGCCGTCGCCGTTCTCCGCGTTCAGCTTGGCGGCGCGCTCCAGCAGGCGGCTGTGCAGATAGAAGACATCGCCCGGAAACGCTTCGCGGCCGGGCGGGCGGCGCAGCAGCAGCGAGATCTCGCGATACGCCGCGGCATGCTTGGAAAGGTCGTCGTAGACGCACAACGCGTGGCGTTTGGTATCGCGGAAATACTCGCCGATGGCGCAGCCGGCGTAGGGCGCGATGTACTGCATGGGCGCCGGATCGGAGGCCGAAGCCAGCACCACGATGGTGTATTCCATGGCGCCCGCATCGTCCAGCGTCTTCACCACTTGCGCCACGGTGGAGCGCTTCTGTCCGATCGCCACATAAATGCAGATGACGTCGCTGCCCTTCTGATTGATGATGGTGTCGAGCGCGATGGCGGTCTTGCCGGTCTGCCGGTCTCCGATGATCAATTCGCGCTGGCCGCGCCCGATGGGGATCATGGCGTCGATGGCTTTAATGCCGGTCTGCAGCGGCTCCTTCACGGGCCGCCGGTCGACCACGCCGGGCGCCAGCCGCTCGATGGGGTTGAACTGCGTGCTGTGGATGGGTCCCTTGTCGTCGATGGGCTTGCCCAGCGCGTCGACCACCCGGCCGATCAAGGCTTCGCCCACGGGCACGGACATGATGCGGCCGGTGCGCCGCACTTCGTCGCCTTCCTTGATTTCGGTGGCTTCGCCCAACAGCACCGCACCCACCTGGTCTTCTTCCAGGTTCATGGCGATGCCCGCCACGCCATGCGGGAACTCGATCAATTCTCCGGCCATCACTTTTTCCAGGCCGTGTATGCGGGCGATGCCATCGCCCACCGAGATTACCGATCCGGTTTCGGAGACGTCGATCGCGCCCTCATAGTTTTCGATTTCCTGGCGGAGGATCTTGGTAATCTCGTCCGCTCGAATTTGAGCCATAAATCCCTCTAAAAACCGGAGAAACCGCCGATAGACGCCGATTCACGCCGATGATTCCGGTTCTTATCGGCGTGCATCTGCGTGCATCGGCGGTTAATTTTCTTCATTCCGCAGCCAAGCGCTTTCCCAGCGCCTGCAGTTGGCCCCGCACGGAGCCGTCGTAAACGGTGGAACCGATGCGGGCCACCAACCCGCCGAGCAGCCCGCCATCCACCGCGTAGCGCATGCGCACTTTCTTTCCGGTGAGCCGCTCGAACTCGTGCGACACGGCATCCCGCTGCCCCCGATCCAATTCCCGGGCCGAGCTGATTTCGGCGCGGGTGAAGCCCAGGCGCTCGTCCGACAGCAGATCGAACGCTTCCAGAACTTCCGTAAGCATTGTAATGCGGCGATGATCCGTGAGCACGAACAAAAAGTTGCGCGCCACGCGCGAGATGCCTAATTTCGCGCCGATGTCCCCCACCACGGCGCGCTTGCGGGCCGGCGGCACTGAAGGCGAAGCGAGAGCCGCGCGCAACTCCGCCGACCCCGCCAGCACTTCCTCGAAACCGCGCAACTCGCGCAGCAACTGGTGCGGGTCCACGCCTGATTTGGATCCCATGGCCACATCCACCAGGGCGCTGGCGTATCGGGAGGCGAGGGCGGAGTGCGTCATATTCTATCTAATTGCCAGACCCGGCGTGCGCCATGGTCGCCACAAAGGTCCTGACCAGACGGTCCTGCGTTTCCGGCGACATCCGCGCGGCGATCTTCCGTTCGGCCAGGGCCAGGGCCAGATCCGCGGAGTAGCGCCGCAGTTCCAGGGTCGCCGATTTGCCGGCCGCGGCGATCTCTTCGGCGACGTGCGACTGAATCTTGGCCATTTCGGCGGCGGATTCGCGGCGCACGCGTTGCGCGTCGGCCTCGCCTTCCTGTTGCGCGCTCATGCGCAGCGCCTCGATTTCGGTTTGAAGATTGGCGAGACGGCGATCCACTTCCGCGACTTTCGCGTCGGAGGCGGCGCGCGCGGCTTCCGCGTCCGCGATGCCTTTGCGGATTTCGACCGATCTTTGGGCGAAGTAGGGGCCCGCGTACTTCTTGATCAGATAGCCTAAACCGCCGGCCAGCAGCAGGAGATTGAGCGATCCCCAAAAGATATCGGGACCATGCTCGGTGACGCCTGTGGACTCCGCGACTTTTTGCGCCTCGCTTTCGCTCTTCTGAGCGCTGGCCGAAAATCTCACCAATAGCAGCAGAGCCAGCACGGCGATGCTACGGCCTGCCATTCGCTTCATGCGGCCACACCTCGATTGAGGATAGCGTCGGCGATCTGGCCGGCCAGCGCATCGCTCTGGGCGGCGAGGTCCGTCTTGGCTTGCGCGATTTCGGCGGCGAGTTGCGCCTTGGCATCGCGTACGGCGGCCTCCGCCTGTTCGCGCGCGGCATGCACCTGGGCGGCGTGCTCCTCCTGCAAACGGCGATGCAACTGCTCCTGCGTCTTATATACTTCGGAGCGTGCGGCGCGCAGGGCCGCTTCGTACTCGGCGGTCTTGGCGGCGGCCTTTTCAAGGCTCTCGGCGGCGCGCAGGCGGGCCCCTTCGGTGGCTTCGTAGCGGGCCTGCAGCACCTTGCCGAGAGGCTTGAAAAACATGTACTTCAGATAGAAGTGCAGGAAGATAATGAGCAGAAAAGTAGGGATCGCCCGCAGCAAAATCCCACTCAGCGCGTGCAAGGTTTCTTCCATTTTGGATTGACGGGAGAGGCCTGAAAAAGATGCAGCTTTAAGCCAGATAGCTTAGCATCCGCCGCGCGGCTGCGTCAACCGGTGTGGCGCACGCACTCATGCGTGCGGACTCGACACCTTGCCGTCGCGACCCTCATGGAAACTGCACGAATTCAGGCCAGCCCGCGGCGACCGCCGCCTCAATCCCAAGAAACAAAGATTCCAGCGATGCCGCCCCGATACTGCCTGTATCCGGATCGATCAAATTGACCGCGGCCCCGCTGGCGACGCCATCGCCGGTAATGCCCGTGAGTACCATCGCGTGTACGAAGTTAGCGGTAGGTGTGCCGGTCACGATGGTCATGGGGCCGAAATTCCGCAGGCGCGCCGCTAATCCGCACGCACTGGGGGCTGGGTCCGCCTGTGTGATCCCCAGACGCGAGAGGAAGTTGGTGTAATCGGCAAGCGAGATACTGCAGTTGTCGGCCTCCGCGCAGCCTGAAACCCCGCCATTCTCATAATCCGTGGCGAACTCGGTGGTGGTCGGCGCGATGCTATCGGCAATCGCGGCGGCGTTAGCCGCGCCGATGGCTTTGCCGGTTTTCCAACTCAGCATCATGCCTGCCTGGGTAGCCCACGCGCGATCCGCCAATTGTACCTCGGGTATCACATTGGTGACTTGAAAGCTGCATACACTGATCGCAAAAGTTACCGTCATCGATCCGGAGTTATCACTGTAACAACCGGTCGTCACACCGTTGCATAAGTCGACATAACCAAAATAAAGATGCGTAGCCGTCGGTGGAACGTTAAATGCCTGGATGGCGCCCGTGCCGGTCCCCGTCTTGCCATCGCCAATGAAGAATACTTGGCCAATTTGAGGGCTTAGAATCGTGAAGTTAGTCTGAATGCCTCCCTGCGAACTGTCGCTCCAGTAAAATCTTAGGGTAGGCGGCGCCGAGGCGGGAAGAGTGTCCTCCAGGAACATGCCTACCAGTGGGCGCGTGAAATCGGTCATCTCAAGGCCGGAGAAAGTGCCCGAGGGAGTGAAGCTGTTTGCGCCGACATCGCAGCTACCGCTGTTTGTTCCGTCCGGCCCGTTCGGCGTAGCATCATTTCCGCAACTCCAGGTCCCCGTGACGCTCGAAAACGTGAGGGTCTGACCGGGCGCCGCGGCAAAGGCGTAAGCCACCGGCGGCAACCCGTTACTGCCGTCGTTGTAGCCCCCGGATTGCCAGATATCCATAAAGGCGGTTACGGATAACGTCTCCGAACTCTGCGCCAGAAGCGGACCAGCCGTGCAAGAAACCAGAATTACCGTTGTCGAAACCTTCATATCATCCTCTTTCGGCAGGCCGCGTGGCGCACGCACTCTTGCGTGCCGTGACGAGACTCGACTCGACATCTTGCCGTCGCGACCCTCATGGAAACTGCACGAATTCCGGCCAGCCCGCGGCGACCGCCGCCTCAATCCCAAGAAACAAAGATTCCAGCGATGCCGCCCCGATACTGCCTGTATCCGGATCGATCAAATTGATCGCGGCCCCGCTGGCGACGCCATCGCCGGTAATGCCCGTGAGTACCATCGCGTGTACGAAGTTAGCGGTAGGTGTGCCGGTCACGATGGTCATGGGGCCGAAATTCCGCAGGCGTGCCGCTAATCCGCACGCACTGGGCGCTGGGTCCGCCTGTGTGATCCCCAGACGCGAGAGGAAGTTGGTGTAATCGGCAAGCGAGATACTGCAGTTGTCGGTCTCCGCGCAGCCTGAAACCCCGCCATTCTCATAATCCGTGGCGAACTCTGTGGTCGTCGGCGCGATGCTATCGGCAATCGCGGCGGCATTAGCCGCGCCGATGGCTTTGCCGGTCTTCCAACTCAGCATTATGCCAGCCTGGGTAGCCCATGCGCGATCCGCCAATTGTACTTGGGGTGTCACGTTGGGGACTTGAAAGCTACAGGTACTGATCGCGAAGGTTGCAGTCATCGAGCCCTCATTATCGAAGTAGCAGCCGGGCGTCGCGTAGTCGCACGAGTCGGCATAACCGAGGTAAAGATGAGTAGCAGTCGCGGGCACGTTAAACACCTGAACGCCTCCCGCGCCAGTCCCGGTCCTGCCATCGCCGATGACAAATGGCTGGCCGATCTGAGGGCTTAGAATCGTGAAGTTGGTCTGAGTGCCTCCCGGCGAACTGTCGCTGACGTAGAATCTTAGTGTAGGTAGCACCGACGCCGGCAGAGTATCCTCCAGGAACATCCCCACGAGTGGACCTTGGAAATCGGTCAAATCAAGGCCCGAGAAAGGGCCAGTAGGACTGTAGTTGCTTGCCTGCGAATAGCAGGTCGGTGCGGTTGTTGAGGTAGTTCCGTCCGGCCCGTTCTCCGCGACGCCGTAATTGCAAGTCCAACTTCCCGTAACGCTCGAAAACGTGAGGGCCTGCCCGGGCGCCGCGGGAAAAGTGTAAGCCGCCGGCGCCGATCCGCCGCTGCCGTCGCTGTAGCCCCCGGATTGCCAGATATCCATAAAGGCGGTTACGGATAACGTCTCCGAACTCTGCGCGAGGAGCGACCCAGTCAGGCAAAGGAGCAAACTGGCCTGAACCATCATAGCCATTGTCGATAGTCTCATATCAGCCTCCTGCGGCAGGCCGTCGGCGCCTGCTGAAAGGATTGTACGCCGGTTTTCTTGTGAAAACAAGCGCCCTCCCTAACACGCCTGGCGCGCAGGGGAGTGCGCGATGCGTAATTCAGAACCCTGCGAACGCATCGTTGACCACGCCCTCGATCAGAGTCACTTCCGCATCGCGCAGTGTCTTGAATTCCCCCTCCCGGCGCTCCTTGGACAGAGTTCCATCGTTCTGTCTGATGAACATCACCAGGTTTTCGGCCACCCGGTCCGGCATCCCGACCGCATCCATGATGCGGCGGATGGCTTCGTCGTGACGGCGCAGATAGTCGATCTCGCGCGGCAAATCCCGCTCCACGGTGCGCCTCACGCACGCATACAGAAACTCCACCTCCTCCGTACAATCGAAATAGCGGTAGAGATCGGCCGTCTCGTTGAACACCTCGACGTTGCGATCGGACGTCGGCCGCCACTCGATGCAGCGCATCAACGGGCCGGAGTGGAGTACGTGGATGGCGAAGATCTAGCGTCGCTGTTGCTGCGCATCGGACGCTTGCCGCCGGTAAGGCCCTCGAAACCGCGCGCAAACTCTGCGCCGGACTGGCCGCCGCCCACGGCCGCGGCATCATACACCGCGACCTGAAGCCGCAGAACATCATGATGCACAAGCGCGGCGACGTGGTCATCATGGATTTCGGGCTGGCCGCCATCGCCGCGCCTCAAACGAATGCCGGCTGCGAAGCGAACCCAAAACCCGAGGCGCACCACCCACCAGCCACCGCAGAGCCAACGGCGCAGCCCGGCCCCGAGCTACCATGAACCCATGGCCCCCGTCATCCGCGCCCCGCGCGGCACATCCCTCCGCTGCCGGGGATGGAAGCAGGAAGCCGCCCTGCGCATGCTCATGAACAACCTCGACCCCGACGTCGCCGAACGCCCGGCCGACCTGGTGGTCTACGGCGGCACAGGCAAAGCCGCCCGCGACTGGCCTTCCTTCCACGCCATCGTGCGCGAACTGGAATCGCTCGCCAATGACGAAACGCTGCTGGTGCAATCCGGCCGTCCCGTGGGCGTCTTCCGCACCCACGAGGAAGCCCCCCGCGTGCTCATCGCCAACGCCAACCTGGTGGGCCATTGGTCTAATTGGGAACAGTTCCGCGCCCTCGAAAAGTTGGGCCTCACCATGTACGGACAAATGACCGCCGGAAGCTGGATCTACATCGGCTCGCAAGGCATCCTGCAAGGCACTTACGAAACGTTCGCCGCCGCCGCACGCAAGCACTTCGGCGGATCGCTCGCCGGACGCCTGGTAGTCACGGGCGGACTCGGCGGCATGGGCGGCGCCCAGCCCCTGGCCGCCACCATGAACGGCGCGGCTTTCCTCGGCATCGACGTGGACCCCGCCCGCATCCGCAAGCGCATCGACACCGGCTACTGCGACGCCATGACCCACAGTCTCGATGAAGCGCTGGCCATCCTGCGCGAGGCCATCGAAGCCGGCGATCCCAAGTCCGTCGGCCTGGTCGCCAATTGCGCCGAAGCCTTGCCCGAACTGGCGCGGCGAGGCATCGTCCCCGACATGCTCACCGACCAGACCAGCGCCCACGACCCCTTGAACGGTTACATCCCCGCCGGTCTCACCGTCGAGCAGGCCGCCGAACTCCGCGCGCGCGATCCGCAGCAGTATCTCGACCGCTCGCTCGATTCCATCGCCGCGCACGTGCGCGCCATGCTCGACCTGCAAGCCGCCGGCGCAGTGACGTTCGATTACGGCAACAATATCCGCCGGTTCGCCGCCGACCGCGGCGTCACTGACGCCTTCCGCATCCCCGGCTTCGTCCCCGAATATATCCGCCCGCTGTTTTGCGAAGGCCGCGGACCGTTCCGCTGGGTAGCGCTTTCGGGAGAACCGTCCGATATCGCCGCCACCGACAAGCTCATCTGCCGCCTGTTCCCCTCCAGCCCCGCGCTCACCCGCTGGATCTCGCTCGCCCAACAGAAGGTCCATTTCCAAGGCCTGCCGGCGCGCATCTGCTGGCTGGGCTACGGCGAACGCGCCCAATTCGCGCTGGAGATGAACCGCATGGTGGCCAGCGGCAAGCTGCAAGCGCCCATCGTGATCGGGCGCGACCACCTGGATTGCGGCTCGGTCGCCTCGCCCTACCGCGAAACCGAAGACATGCTCGACGCGAGCGACGCCATCGCCGACTGGCCCATCTTGAACGCGCTGCTCAACACGGCCTCGGGCGCAAGTTGGGTTTCGGTGCATAATGGCGGCGGCGTGGGGATCGGGTATTCGCAGCACGCCGGCCAAGTCACCGTCGCCGACGGCACCGATCAATCCGCCCGCTGCCTCGAGCGCGTCATGACCTGCGATCCCGGCATCGGCGTTCTGCGGCATGTGGACGCCGGATACCCGGAAGCCATCGACTTCGCCGGCCACGCCGGACTGCGCGCCCCCATGCGGAGCTCATGACGACACTGATCCGTGGCGGCCGCCAGTTGCTGACCCTGCGCGGCGATAGCGGACCCCGTCGCGGCGCGGCATTGCGCGAACTCGGCATCGTCGCGAACGGAGCCGTACTAATAAAGGATGGCTTTATCGTCGACGCCGGTCCCGCGCGCCGCATCGAGAAGCTGCCGGAAGCTCGCCGCGCCCGCGAAATCGATGCCGCCGGACGCGTGGTCATGCCCGGATTTGTGGATAGCCACACCCACCTGGTCTTCGGCCGGCCGCGCCTGGCCGATTATGAAATGCGCCTGGCGGGCGCCAGCTACGCGGAAATCGCAGCCGCGGGAGGCGGCATTCTGTCGAGCGTCGCAGCCGTCCGCGGGATGTCCGCCGCGCAGCTCGAAGCGCAGGCCCGCGCCTCGCTCGCCGTGATGGCCCGCCACGGAACCACCACGGTCGAAGCCAAGTCCGGCTACGGGCTGGATGAAGCGGGCGAACTCAAAACCCTGCGCGTGCTGGCGAAACTGAATGTCGTCCCAACCTATTTAGGTGCGCACATCCCGCCGCCGGAATATCGCGGCAAGGCGGACGCATATATCGAATGGATGGCTGCCGAAATGCTCCCCCAGATTCGCCGCCGCAAGCTGGCGCGCTTCGTGGACATCTACTGCGATGAGGGCGCATTCACGCTCGCTCAATCGCGGCGCTATCTGGAGCGCGCCCGCGGCCTCGGCTTCGGTCTCAAGAACCACGCCGAGCAGTTCGCGCGCACCGGCGCCGCCCGCCTGGCCGTGGAACTGGAAGCCGTCAGCGCCGATCATCTGGAACAAGCCGGCGAGGAAGACATCCGCGCGCTGGCGCAATCGAACACCATCGCCACGCTGCTGCCCGGTTCCGTCTTTCATCTGGGCCTGCGCACCTACGCGCCCGCTCGCGCCCTGATCGAAGCCGGAGCCGCGGTAGCCCTGGCGACCGATTTCAACCCCGGCACCAGCCCGACCTGCAGCATGCAAATGGTGCTCTCGCTAGCCTGCACCGAGATGCGCATGTCGCCCGCGGAAGCGATTGTAGCCGCCACGATCAACGGAGCACACGCCCTGCGTTGCGCGGACTGCGTCGGCTCGTTAGAGCCAGGCAAAAACGCCGACCTCCTGATCCTCAGTGTCCAGGATTACCGCGAGCTACCCTATTACTTCGGCACAAACAACGTGTACATGACCATCCAGACACCATGCCCCAAACAATTGTAGAGTGTGTCCCGAACTTTTCCGAAGGCCGCGACGCCGCCAAAGTAGACGCCATCGTCGAAGCCATCAGCTCCGTGCGCGGCATCGCCATCCTGGACCGCGAACTGGACGCCGATCACAATCGCTCCGTGGTCACTTTCGCCGGCCCCGCCACAGCCGTAGTCGAAGCGGCCTTCCGCGGTGTCGAGCGAGCGATCACCTTGATCGATCTGCGCCATCATACCGGCGTGCATCCCCGAATCGGAGCGGCCGACGTGGTGCCGTTCGTGCCCGTGGAAGGCGTCACCCTGGAAGATTGCGTGCGTCTGGCCAATGAACTTGGGGCACGCCTCTGGGAACGCCTGCGCGTGCCCGTGTATCTCTACGAAGCTGCCGCCCGCCGCCCCGACCGCGTGAATCTCGAGAACATCCGCCGCGGCCAATTCGAAGGCCTGCGCGAAGAAGTGCGCACCAATCCCGACCGCCGTCCCGATTTCGGCGAAGCCGAGCTGCACCCCAGCGCCGGCGCCACCGTGGTGGGCGCGCGCAAATTCCTGATCGCCTACAACATCAACCTGAACACCGCCGACGTAGAGATCGCCAAGCGCATCGCCAAAGCCATCCGGTTTTCGTCCGGCGGATTCCGCTACGTGAAGTCCATGGGCGTGCCGCTGGCCTGGCGCAACCTGGCGCAGGTTTCCATGAACCTCACCGATTTCGAGCAGACCCCCATCCATCGCGTCTTCGAAGCCGTGCGCGCGGAGGCCGCCCGTTACGGCGCGTCCATCGTCGGCAGCGAGATTGTGGGCCTCATTCCCAAGCGCGCGCTCGAAATGACCGCCGAATGGTATTTGCAGGTGGAGAATTTCCATCCTAGTCTGGTATTAGAGAACCGCCTCGCCGAGGCTGCCAAAGTGGATGGACTAAACGAATTTCTGGACGATCTTGCCGCCCCCACGGCTACGCCCGGCGGCGGCAGCGCAGCCGCAGCGGCCGCGGCCATGGCGGCGGCGCTCGGAGCCATGGTCTCCGGACTGGCGAAGTCGCCCGCAGACGCCTTCGAATCGGATCGCAAATTCTTCGCCGAAGCGGTGAAGCGCGACGCGGCATCCTACGACGGCGTGCGCGCGGCCTACAAGCGACCCAAGGACGAGCGCGCGCCCTTCGTCGAGCAGGCTCTGCACGAAGCCGCCGAGGTGCCGCTCGAAGTGGCCGAAGCCGCCACGCTCCTGAAGAATCGGTTGCGCGACCTGGCCGCCACCGCGCCCCCCAAGTTCGGCTCGGACATCGAAACCGCGCAGGGCCTCGCGCAGGCCGGCATCGACGGCGCACTGGCGAATGTGCGCATCAACATCGCATCCATGAAGGACGAGTCGCTAATCGCGCCCCTGCGCGAAAGGCTCGGCAAGCTGTCATGAGCGCGCTGATTTCTATAAAGCCGGTCTCCATCACGCCTACCCCGCTGCCCCGCCCAGCCTGGCTGCGCGCACCCGCGCCCGTCGGCCGGAATTATCGCGAGCTGAAAAGCCTCATCGACGGTCTCGGCCTGCACACCGTCTGCGAAAGCGCGGCCTGCCCGAATGTGGGCGAATGCTGGAACCATCGCACCGCCACCTTCATGATTCTGGGCAACGTATGTACGCGCCGTTGCGGCTTCTGCGCCGTGCAGAAAGGCGCGCCCCTCGCAGTCGATTATGACGAGCCGCGTCGCGTGGCCGAAGCCGTAGCCGCCATGGGCCTGCGTTTCGCCGTGATCACCAGCGTGAACCGCGACGACCGCCCCGATGGCGGCGCGGAGCTGTTCGCCCTCGCCATCCGCGCCATCCGCGAGCGTATCTCCGGCTGCGGCGTCGAAGTGCTGGTGCCGGATTTCCAAGGCAGCCACGCCGCCATGGACATCGTGATGGCCGCCGCTCCCGATGTGCTCAACCACAACACCGAGACCGTGCCCCGCCTCTACCGCCAAGTGCGTCTGGGCGCGCGTTACGAGCGCTCGCTCGACATGCTGGCCTATGCCAAAAGCGTATCGCCGCAAACGCCCGTAAAGTCGGGCCTGATGCTAGGCCTAGGCGAAACTATCGACGAGGTGCTGTCGGGCATGCGCGATCTGCGTGCCGCCGGTGTCAATATCCTGACGCTGGGCCAATATCTGCGCCCGTCGCCGAAACACCTGCCCATCGTGCGTTACGTGCCGCCCGCCGAATTCGAAGGTCTCCGCCGCGCCGGTTACGAAATGGGCTTCCGCCACGTGGAATCCGGCCCGCTAGTCCGCAGTTCCTACCACGCCGCCGATTCCGTCGCGCCCGCCTGAATTGGCCGCTATATCAGCCCGGTATTGCGCGACAAGATGGCGCGTATTACCATATCTTTATGCGAACCATTTCACTCAAGTTACCGGACGATCTTCTGGCCCAACTCGATCGCGAGGCCAATTTGAGAAGGACGACGAAATCTTCGCTGGTGCGTGAAAGCCTGGCCGCGAGATTTTCCGTGGAATCGGCCGCCGCGCCCTCTTGCTACGATGTGGCCCGCGACTTGGCCGGCAGCGTGCACGGACTCCCCGAGGATCTCGCCGTGAATCCGGATTACATGGAAGGTTTTGGCCGGTGAGAAAAGGCCCGTGCCTGCTGGATACCGGCCCTCTGGTCAGCTTTCTTGCGTCTGGCGTGAGACACCACGCCTGGGTCGTCGACCAATGGAAACACCTGTGCCCACCGCTGCTGACGTGCGAGCCGGTCCTGACCGAAGCGGCATTCCTTCTGAAACGCGACGGTCGCGATGCCGATGCTCTATTTGAATTGCTCGGGCGAGGCGTGATCCGCATCGCGCTGTCCGTGCAGGAACAGCACGCGGACGTGCGGGCGCTGATGCTTCGCTATCGCAACCGGCCGATGTCCTTAGCCGACGCCTGCCTGGTTCGCCTCTCGGAAACTCACGCAACCGGAAGGGTCTTCACACTAGACTCCGATTTCCATATCTACCGCCGCCACGGGAATAAAGTCATCCCGGTGCTGATGCCTGAATAAAAGGGAAGTGGGTGGCTCAGGCAGCCCGCGGAATTGCAGGTGTCGCGAAAAGCGGCGACGCAGCGGGCGATTTGAAAAGTGGCATTCGAGGTCAGCGTGAATTCGGCGTCTTTCTTCGACCTAAGCCCCGATACGCCGCTTTCCGTACGCCGTCGTCTACAAGCAGCCGGAGGCGGGGGACAGAACTTACGCCGCGTTTCATGTCTATCGCGACCCGGACAAATGGCGCGGCGGCGCGTGTCAAGCACTTTGAGACACCCAGCATAGATATTTAGTGACTATCTTCCTTTGTCTTTGGGTCGGGTGGAAGCGGCTTGTTGATCCAGACCTCCGAGGGTAA
>Ga0302326_10001655_pt1 | contig 56145 bp, 53 predicted proteins | sample Palsa_T0_3_FD_202264 | JGI IMG/M metagenome (GOLD analysis project Ga0302326, IMG submission 202264) | Peat permafrost microbial communities from Stordalen Mire near Abisko, Sweden - Palsa_T0_3 | ecosystem: Environmental > Terrestrial > Soil > Palsa > Peat permafrost | place: Sweden: Abisko...
CTTGAAGTAGGTCTCGATGAAGCGCTCCTCCTCCTTGTACAGCGTGCGCAGCATCGACGGCCACGGATGGGTCAGCACCAGCAGCCCCTGGCCTTCCTCGACTGGCTCGCCGGTGGACTCGTCCAGCACCTGCGCGAACACGCCAGGGAACGGCTGCGTCGCCGACCCGGGCTTGGTGGCGGTGATCCCTGGCAGCGGCGTGATCATGATCGCGCCCGTCTCCGTCTGCCACCACGTGTCCACGATCGGACAGCGTTCTGCGCCGATCACCTTGTGGTACCACAGCCACGCCTTCGGGTTGATCGGCTCACCCACCGAGCCCAGCAGGCGCAGCGAGGACAGGTCGTACTTGCGCGGCCACTTCGCGCCCCACTTGATGCACGCGCGGATCGCCGTTGGAGCGCAGTAGAGGATCGTGACGCCGTAGCGCTGCACGATCTCCCACCAGATGCCCTGGTGGGGGTAGTCGGGCGCGCCCTCCCACATCACCGAGGTAGCGCCATTGCATAGGGGTCCGTAGACGATGTAGGAGTGCCCCGTCACCCACCCAACGTCCGCCGCGCACCAGTACACATCCGCGTCGGGCTTCAGGTCGAACACGTAGCGGTGAGTTGCTGATACGCCTGTCAGATAGCCGCCTGTCGTGTGCAGGATCCCCTTAGGCTTGGCCGTCGAGCCTGAGGTGTAGAGGATGTACAGCGGGTGCTCCGCGTCCAGCGCCTCCGGCGGACAGATCGGCTCAGCCGCCGCCACGATGTCCTCGTAGTAGACATCGCGCCCCTCGCGCATTTGGCATGTAGTGCCCTTGCTTTTGACCACAACGATCTTCGCGAGCGTGGCCAGGTCGCCCATCACCTCATCCACGCGATCCTTTACCGGCGCCGTCTTGCCCTTCCTAGCCGCGCCGTCGACCGTGATCAGCACCTTCGCCTGCGAGAACTCCATGCGCTCGCGCACCGCCTCGGCCGAGAAGCCGCCGAAGACCACGTTGTGCGGCGCACCTATGCGCGCGCAGGCGAGCATCGCCACCACCACCTCGGGGATCATCGGCAGATAGATCCCCACCACGTCTCCCTTGGCGACGCCCAGCTCCTTTAGGGCGCTGGCGAACCGTTCAACGTCGGCGAGCAACTCCGCGTAGGTGATCTCACGCTCCTCGCCCTCCTCGCCGCGCCAGTGAAAGGCCACGCGTTCCCCGCGACCAGCGATCACATGCCGGTCCAAGCAGTTGTAGGAGACATTCAGGGTGCCGCCGGTGAACCACTTGTAGAACGGGGGGTCGTCGTCGTCGAGCACCCGATCCCACTTCTGAAACCAGTCGAGCTCCTGCGCCTGAGCGGTCCACCAGGCGAGCGGGTCGGCAGCGGCCCGCTCGTATACCGCCGGGTCGCTCAGCAGTGCCTGCTCGCGGAAATCCGCAGGCGGCTCGAACTTCTCGATGTCGAGGAGCGCAGCGAGCTCCCCGTCGAGCGCCTCACCACCAGCAGGATCCGGTTCTCTCGACATCGCCCCGGTCGCTGTCAGCCGCGCTTGCGTCGTCGCTTGCGTGAGGTGCCTGCTTGGGCAGGCATCACTGGCGCTGGCACCGCGCCCGCGCCCCCCGCCGCTGCTACCGCGCGAGCGCCAGACGCCTGCGCGCCACCTCGTGGCGGCCACGGCACCGCTACTCCCGCCGCCCACGCCGGCGGGTCGCCAGTGGGTTTGGGCCAACGGCCGAGCAGCAAGATGCCCATCATCACGATCCAGAACGCGGGTATGACCTGAAGCTCCGCGCCGATATCTGGCAAGAAGATAAGTAGGCTCGTGAAAACCCCGAGCATGCCCATCCAGCGCGGCAGTAGCCCCACGCGCATGGAATTGATTGACGTGGCGATCATCCCGGCGACCAGCGAGAGCCCAGCCACAAGCTCGATGTAGCCCACCACAGCGTTGGCGGGGCTCGTCAGCAGCGCTTGTTCCACCGCATGGTTTGTATGGTCGTGGCCGACCGCGAACTTGTGCGTTTCGATCGCGCTGACCACCTGGTGACCAATGCTGGTCGCAATCAAGCCAACGCCGCCGATGATCAGCAACGGGCGCATCATCCGCCAGCTCTGGGGCCGGCGGAAGCTGGTGGCACTGGCCAACAGGAGCAGGATCAGCGTCAGAATGGCCAGCGAGATCGCTGAGAGCACGCCGCCAGCGATCAACGAAAACGCGTGGTGGCTGATGAATTTCACGCCGGCCGTGCGCGGGCTCACCGCTGGGTTCGCCACGCCTGAGAGCGCTGGGGCCAGGCCCTGCAGCAGCCCAACCGTGGGTGCCGAGCTCGTCGTCGAGGCGATGATGATCGCGCTGATCAGGTAGAGGAAGCCGCCGCCGAAGGCCGGCACTGCCAGCCGGTTACGACGCTCGGTCTCGCTGGCAACCTGCTCGCTGATCTCTGCTGTGCTGGGCATGAGCTAGGGCAGTCTATGATGCGAGCATGGATAGTGGTGGACTCGGAGATCTGTTCGGCGACCCCGAGGAGCTCCAGCGGCGCCTGGCGGAGTTCGCTGAACAGATGCAGGGCAACCAACGACTGGCGTGGGCTGACAACGCGATTAAGCTCGCGGTCGACATGACCGTTGCCGCCGTAACGCGGATAAACGTGCAGGGCAACGCTGAGGCTCAAGCCGAGCAGATTCGCACCGTGATCGCTCGCGTTTTCCCCGAGGCAGTGGCGCTTGTCCGCGAGGCTCGCGAGGGCCTTCAGTAGTCCAGCACGCCAGCTCGCTCGGCCTCACGCGACGCGCGTCCCGCTTGGATCACCTCTCTAAAAGAGCGGAAGCGGAAGATGAACACGACCGCAGCGAGCCCCACAAGCGCTGTGAAGGCGGCGATCGCGATCTGCTGGCCGACCGAGTAGGCGGCCACGACGGCCGTGGGAGCGTTTGACGCGAATACCTTGACGAGCAGCGCTTGCTGCACGCCGGCGCCACCGGGCGTGAACGGGACTGCGCCCGCTACCTGGTTGACGGCGAACACAAGCAATACGTTCTTCACGGAGCCGCCGACGCGGAAGGCATCGAGCAGGAACCAGAAGGCGGTGAACCGGCAGACCCAGGCCAGCGCCTGCAGCGAGGCCACTTCGCGCAGATAGCGCGGCCGATCGCTGAGAATCGTCACGCCCTGGCGCACACGCTCCCAGAATGAGCGAACGCGCACAGACAGCAGCGCGAAGGCCACCAGCCCGAGCACGCCCAGCACAGTGATCAAGAACAGCGTCAGACGGAAGTGCTCTGCCAGGTATGAGATGTCGAAGGAGCTCAATTTGGAGAAGTCTGGCGGCTTTGGGAAGACCCCCTGCGTGAAGGCGAAGATCAGCACCAGCACGCCCACCGTTGCGTCGAAGATCGACTCCACAAAGAACGCGGCCGCCACCGTCGGATAGCGCGAGCCGGGAATCGAGGAGCGTGTGAGAAAGAGCTTGATCACATCGCCGCCGCGGGCCGGTACGACGTTGTTGAAGCCGACCGCCGCGAAGTACGCGCCCCACACCCGCCGCCATTGGAAGCTGGCTGCCGGATAGGCGGCGCGCAGGCTGTGGAAGAACCCGCGCGAGCGCAGCGTCAGGTTGAGCCCGAAGAACACCAGCCCCAGCACCAGCGCAGGCCAGTGCACAGCGGCCAGGTCCGAGAAGAACTGGCCGACCGCGTCGAAGAAGGAGCTAATGCTCTGACCGAGCGAGGCTGACGCGGGAAGCACAGTCACCAAGCGTACGGCGCCCGCCCTACAGCACGCCGAGCGCACGCGCGGCGATGCGCTAAAACGAGACGATGGCGCCACGCGGGACCGCTCAGAGACGCCTCACCGTGGCGGTCACCGGTCCCACTGGCGAGATCGGCCAGGCGGTCGTGGGCGCGTTGGAGCGCTCGCGCGAGGTGGGACGCATCCTGGGCATGGCACGCAGGCCGTTTGATCCAGGCGCGAGAGGCTGGAAGAAGGTCTCCTACCGCCGCGGAGACGTGCTCGATCGCGACGCCGTGAGCGCCCTGGTTGGGGAGGCCGACGTGGTCGTGCACCTGGCGTTCATGATCATGGGCGGGGCGAAGGAGAGCAGAGCTGTCAACCTCGTCGGCTCGCGCAACGTGTTCGAGGCCACCGTCTCTGCTGGCGCCAAGCGCCTTGTGTACGCGTCCTCGGTGGCCGCTTATGGCTTCCATCGTGAGAACCCCCAGCCACTCACCGAGGAGGTCCCAGCGCGGGGAACGGCCGCCCATTACTACTCCGCGCAGAAGGCCGAGGTGGAGGCGTTGCTCTCCGACACGCTCGCCGGCGGCGCCACCGCCGGCTACGTCTTCCGGCCGTGCATCGTCGCTGGGGCGCAAGCGCCGCTGCTGATCGACAGCCTGCCCTACACGCAGATCTCTGGACGGCTGCCTGGGCCGGTCCTTGCCTTGCTCGAAGGAGTGCCCATCCTCAAGCCTGTGCTGCCCGACCCCGGCACCCCGTTCCAGCTGGTCCACCACGACGACGTGGCCAGCGCGATGCGTGCAGCCGTTCTCGGCCGGGGCGCCCCCGGCGTATACAACCTCGCGGGACCAGGGCAGCTGACCGTCAAGCTACTGGCCGAGGAGCTCGGTTGGTACTCGATCCCGGTACCAGAGCTGGCGGTAGACGCTGTCGCGGAGATGGTCGCGCGCCTGGGCTTCCTGCCCGCGCAGGCGCAGTGGATCGCAGCTTTTCGCGAGCCAGTGATCATGAGCGCGAGCAAGGCGCGGCGCGAGCTCGGCTGGCGCCCCCGCCACGATGCGCTGCAGACGCTGCGCGAGACAATCACCGCCACCAGGATGGATCGGCTGATCCGCTAGGCGTGCGGGCGCTGCGGGCCGTAGGCTACGCAACTCGTGACCGCGCCCGAGACCGCCGACAGCCAAGGTTCCAGCCGCAGCGTCGCTGTCGTGACCGACAGCACCCCTTATCTCCCCCAGTCCCTGATCGAACGCTGGGGCATTCACCAGGTGAGCCTGTATGTCGGCTGGGACGGAGATCTGCGCCCCGAGCACGAGTACACAGATCTCGATGTTTTCTACACGAGGCTGCACGACTCACCACAGCTGCCGACCACATCGCAACCGTCGGTGGGTGACTTCCTCTCCTGCTACCGGCCACTCCTGCAGGCCGGGCACGATGTCCTCTCCATCCACATCGCCGGCGGCCTGTCAGGTACGTGCGAGAGCGCACGCGAAGCAGCCCGCACGGTCGCTGAGGAACAACTTCCGGGCGCGGTACACGTGCTCGACAGCCAGACAGGCGCTGGTGGCCTGGGCTGTCTTGTGCTGCTCGCTGCAGGCCTGGCACGGCAGGGCGCCACGCTCGCGCAGATCGTGGAACACGTCCAGCTAGGCAGGGACAGCCTCGATATCTGGTTCTGCTTGGACACGCTCGAGTACCTTCGTCGCGGCGGGCGCATTGGGGCCGCGCAGGCGATGGTGGGCACGGCCTTGAAAGTGAAGCCGATCCTGACGTTCGGCACCGAGATTGCACCTGTGGGCCGTGTCCGCACGCACAGGCGAGCACTCGAGCGGATGATCGCCTACCTGCATGAGCTGCATGAGCGCGGCGCCAGCGACTGGATCGTCCAGCACGCCCAGTCTGCCGCCGACGCTGAGCAGCTGGTGGCGGCGGGAACGGCGCTGTTCGGCACCGCGCCGCTGTTCTGCACCGAGGTCGGTCCGGTACTGGGTGCTCATCTCGGCTCCGGGATGCTCGTCGGTGGGCTGAGTACGCCTGCCGCGGTGGACCTGCGCGGCGCCTAGCGGCCACCGCTGCTGCCGCGGCCACGACAAGTTGGCTACGACGCGACGCGCAGGCCGCCCCGCCTATGTGCGGGACGGCCTGGCGCTGTGAATCGCCGAAGGGTGCTACTTGACGATCTTGATGATGCGCTCCATACCCAGGCGCGTGTGGACGCGACCGTCCTGGGTTTCCATGAAGCATGCCTGCACGTACACGCCCGGCTTGGCCGTGATCGTCTCCTGCTGGAAGGCTTCGTGCGAGAGCGGTCCCGCGAACGAGAACGGCGCTCCGACGACGAGCTTTTCAATGCCCTTTTCCTTGCCTGTCAGCAGAGCTTTGACGATCTGCTTGGCGGCCTTCAGGCTCTTGGCGGGAAACGCCACGTCCATGTGCACAAGGAAGCCTTCGTTTTCAAAGCGCACCAGCTCGCCGTCGTGCAGGGTGCTCGGTCCACGGAAGCCAAACTCGATCGAGCGGACCGTGGCCTGCGGTGTCGGCAACGTCGCTGGAGACGGGGAGGCGGTCACCGTGAAGGCCTCTTTCAGGCTCGGCCCACCTTCTCCCGCCGCACCGAGAGCAACATACTGGCCGGGCACAAGCTCGGTCTGCGCTTCGTTGCTCTTGCCTGGAGACGCTTCCGCGTCGAACACGATCGAGCCGTACTTGTTCACCTTGTTGGGGTCCTTCCCAGCGCCGGCCTTCATCACGGCTTCGACTTCCGCGACGGTTACGCCCGGCTTCAGCAGGAGCAAGATGGCGTTTGCTTCCTTGACGCCCGTTGCGGTCGAGACAACGTTGACCGCACCGGATTGCGTGGTGCCCCCAACGGTGATCGAGGACTTGGTCAGCGCGAGCGTGAGTGTGGGAAGCGTCGCTGCCTGGGCGGAGCTGGCGGCGAGTAGCATGCCGGACGCGAGCAGAGCCACGAATAGCGTGGCCTTCAGCGGCACCCGAGAATTCAAGCGATACGACATCCTGGTGATCCTTTCGTTTGGGCAGGAGGACGTGGCCCGATGCCCGTCCCACTGGTTGAAACCTACGTGAGTCTCGGGGATAGCGAACGAGCAGGTCGACACACTGGACCTGACGCTCGGCTCCAGCCGAGCGCTGGAGCCTATCCTCTCTGCGGATGCGGTGACATAGGACGTTTTGCCTATCTTTGGGCCCGTCGCTGGGGGCTCGGCTCGTTGGGCCCCCCTGAATAGTCCAAAACAGGAATATTCATCTCGCGCCTTATCGCGCAGCCCGCAACTCGGCATTATCTGCCTGCGCCCATGCTCGATGACGATGCCAGTAACGCCCTTGCGGGCAATGCCCTCGCGGGAGCCGATGGAAAGCCAGGGCGCGCGGACCGCAGCAGTGGGGAGCGTGTGCGCGAGGGACCGGTCTCCGTCGAGCTGACCACAGCCCAGGTCGAGCGCGTCGTTCGCGCTACCGCTGAGGCGCGCGGACCAAGCCTTAGCCTGCTGCTTTCTGGGCTAATTGCAGAGCAAGCAATCTCGGAGAGCTCGCTGGAAGAGCGCTATTGGGCTGAGCTGGAGAGCGGGCGGCTGTCGCACTCGTTGTTCCGCGGCCTGCTGATCCTGGCGCTGTTCATCTCCGGAGAGGAGGGCCGGGGTGTCGTTGAAGTTGCACGACAGTTGGGCTTGAGCCCCAGCACCACGCATCGCTACATATCGACGCTTGTGGCATTTGGGCTGCTCGTGCAGGATCCCGCCACCCGCAAGTACCGGCTGCCGCTTTGAACCGACGTGCCCACATCGGGTGGACGTGCGACGCGAGGCACCGTTGTGTGGCGCCCATCAGCCGGCATTCCGGCGCCTCAGTCGCATCACTGCCAGGATGGGCGCGCTGGTTGGTCCGAGACAGTCGAGTGTGCGCATCGCGACAGGTTGGGCGAACTCGGTGCGCGCCTCAGGGGCTGAGAGGTAGAAGCTGGCAATGCCGGCGAGGATGACCATGTGACGGCAGTGGTTGCTTAGCGCGCCTAACAGCGTGCGGGCTTCCGCGGTGATGGCAGCAAATCGCTCAGCTGCCTGCCCGCAGGTGTCGTAGTGCTCAACAAAGCTGTGATTTGTGCTCCCAGCATCGTGGGGATAGTCGACCAGGCTGTCCAGCAACGCACTGATCGCACATATCGGCGGCGAATAAGCCGTGTCGATCCGCTCGGCCTCGTTGAGGGTCGTCGTGGAGGCTGCTGCGGCGAAAAGGGCATGTAGCGAGAGGCAGGAGATTCCGCCGGCGGCGAGCTCCCACCAGAGATATCCGCTGTGGTCGGCCTGAGTTGCAGCCCAGCTGACGAGCGGCTTGTCTCCTTCGACCAAGATCGCGTGATTTCGGCTTTGCGCCTGTGCGCAACGCTCAGCGGCGGTTACGAGCACCGGCTCGATCGCTGATGCCGATGGAAGCTGCCCGATCACGGCCTGACATGCATGAACCAGTCCGGTGAGATATCCGCCGTCGTCGGTTTGCGGGTGATGCCCGTAGTAGTCGACGCCACAGCAGCGCGAGCGCACAGCATCAGTGAGAGCTTGGTGAAGACGCAGTCCGTTGCGCAACGGCGCCGAGGTGGGTTGCTCGTTGATCGCATCGAGGTAGTCATACGCAATCTGGTAGTCCACCATGAGGCGCACGAGCGGCCCTCTGTGGCGACGAGGCGCGAGGACGGCGAAGAACGCTGCTGCCTCGGGATTGAGGTGCTCTCGCGTCAGCTTGTCGAGCGCTGCAGCGCGAAGCGTTGGGTCGGGAATCTGGTGAGCACGAAGCTTCCAGTGACGCATCTCGCGCCTGGCACGAGGGTAAATCGTCAGCCAGTAGGCAATGCCAGCACTCAGCAGCGCGGCAATCTCTCGTGCCTTGGACCTTCGTGTGATTTTCATACCAGCAATGCTGGTATGAGCGGCGGACGGTTCTTAAGCGAACCAAGACCAATGTACTAGTCCTGAAGCGCTAGCTGCGGCGGCACCTGCGAGGCCAAATAGCCCGGAATCATTAGCGCTATTAGCGCACCAATCACTATCAGTAGGATCGTTTGAATTGTATAAATGCCTTCTATGGCGAATGGAGCGGGGAAGCCTGTGGTGAGCCTGAGGAAGCGATCGATCAACAAGTGTCCGTAAATTCCGGCAATTGCGCCGGTGATCGCGCCCGTGCCAAGCACGAGCATCGACTCGTACGTGAGCACACCGCGAAGCTGCCATGGGCTGAAGCTGTTGATGCGCAACGACGCCAGCGATGAGCGTCGCTGCCAGATCCCGGCGCCCATTGCCGCGGCCATCGCCAATGCCGCCGCAACCTTCAGCAGCAGCGTGATTTGACTCATACGGCTGAGCCCTTGACGCGCCAGCGCGTCTGCCTGCGCGGCTCGTTCCGCGCTCGTCTGGACCATCAGCGCGGTGTCACGACTGAGCACACCCTGCACCGCGCGCCTGACCACCGGGATGTCAGCACCTGGCCTCGTTGCGACTTCGAAGGCGCTCGGGTCAGACGTTTCCCAAGCACGACTGTAGTCGCCACTGTTCATGACGATCGCACCGGAGCTCCAGCCCAGGTTTGTGGTGGTGGCAGCGATCCGATATGACACTGCGCCAGCGGGCGTGGGCAGCACGAGCGTCTGGCCTGCGCGCACGTGATGCGCTTCGGCGATCTGCTGAGAGACGGTGATCCATCCGCCCTGTCGTAGGCGCGCCGCCGCCGTTACGGCATTGCCTTCCTGAAGCTGACTTGCTGGGATCGGAGCCGGCGTGTTAGCGGTGCGCGCAATGACCCAGACCCGCCGACCGGCAAAATCGAGGAACCCACCCTGGTAGGTGCGCACGTCAGCCACACCCGGAACGGCGGCGATGCGAGCACGAAGGTGAGGCGCTGTGAAGCTGCTGGTGGCGAGATCGTCGTTGCCGTTGACCACCCATATCTGCGCCGTCGAGACGTATTCGGAGTAGTCGCGGTACAAGCCGTGGAGGAGATCGTTGTGTGAGCCTTCCGCGGCGACACAGCCAAATACCGCAATCGCGCCGGTGGCGGCAAGCGCGAGCGAACGGACCGTTGTCGCTCGCAGCGCGCGTACAGCGACTGTCAGCATGTTCAAGCGCGATGTAGACGACGCAACGCGCTCGGCGAGCCACAGCACCATCTGCAGGCTCAACGGGATCGCTAGCAGCGTTGCTATAGAGAGGCCAATGATCGCGATGACTATCGCCGATGGCCAGATGATCAGCAGACCGCTGGTCACGAGAATGACGGCGGCGCCCGCGAGGAACAAATGCAGATGCGCCCGGCCCTCGAGCGCCTGACCAGGTTCGCCGTCCTCGAAGTAGACAGCGTCTACGGCGCGGCTGCGGCGCAGATCAAGCAGCGGTGGCGCAGCGGCCACGCAGGTCACCAGGACACCACCAAAGAATGAGATCAATAGCGGCCGCAGTCCGATGACGGTCTGCGTACCCAAGGGAAAGGCGACGGCGAGATAGCTGGGTGTCGCATGAAAGATCGTGCGCGAGAGGAAATCGCCAACGGCTAGACCCACGATCGAGGCCATCACACCCAGGCAAACTGCCTGAAAGAGGAGTAGCTTCGCTAGCTGGAACGGCTTCACGCCCTGCATGCGTAGATCGGCGATCACGCGCCTGCGCTCCGGCACAGTCAGCAGCATCGCGTTGAAGGCGAGAAGGAGACCCACGATGCCACTGACAAGCGCGAAGAAGCCTGTGGCCTCCGTGTTCGGTGCCACAGCCTCATTGAGCAGCGCGACTTCTTGATCGGCGGGAGCGACGGTCAGACGCCCGCCGGCCAATGCCGTCAGCTCGCGCTGCACCGCAGCTTGCCGACCTGGCTCGGTCGTTACGAGGATCCGCGTTATTCGCCCCGATAGACCTGTGAGCTTTTGCACGAATCCGAGCGGTGCGACCGCAGCCATCGCACCGGAGAGAGACCCGAGCGTTTCTGGACCGAGCACGGCGATGACCGGAACTGAGGTGACGCGTCCACGCACCGCTAGCGATACGCGAGCCCGAGCTGACTGCACGCTCAGGCCGAGCGCGTCCGCTGTCGCGCTCGGCAGGATCACCCCAGGCATGCGGAGATCGTGAATTGAGATGCTGCGAGTGATGTTCCCGCCGAGCGTCGCCAAGCTCGGTGCGGCGCTGGCTAGATCGATCGCCACCGGCCGACCGCTGGGTCCAACGAGCGAGGCGTTCTCGTCGAGGACCGGGGCTGCGAGCGCCACCCCTGGCAGCCGACGCACACTCGCGAGCAACCGCGCGTCGAAACCGGAGGTGTCGCGCGATCGCAGCTGGAGGCTCGCCGTCCCAGCGATGCCGTGCACGATCGCGCTCGAGGCGTCCGTAATGCTCGTGTTGGCGACCTGCACTGCGAACACCAGCGCAACACCTATCGCTATGCCAACACCCGCCAGTAACTCCTGGATGGGCCGGGTGCGCAGCCGCCTGCCGTAGAAGTAGAGGAGCCCGGAGAAGCGCATCGGCGCCTACCCCCAGGCCCGGCGCTGTAGGAGCTCCGGCGCATCCAGCGCGGCCTCGTTCTGCACGAGCTTGCCGTCGCGCAAGGTACACACACGGTCGGCGATCGCGGCGGCCTGCGGGTCGTGGGTAACGAGCAACACAGCAGCTCGTTGTTGGCGAGCGATCTCTGCCAGCAGCGCCAGGATCTCCCCGCCACGCTTGGTGTCAAGGGACCCGGTCGGCTCGTCGGCGAGAATCAGGCTCGGCTCGTTGACAAGCGCACGCGCAATGGCGACACGTTGGCGCTCGCCGCCCGACAGACGGTCGGGCGTGTGGTTCAGGCGCTCTGCAAGCCCAACGCGCTCGAGCCACGGGATCGCCGCACGGCGCGCCTCGCCCAGTGAGACACCATCGGCCAGCAGCTTGACCGCGGCATTCTCCACCGCCGGCACACCAGCCATCAGATGGAAGGATTGATAGACGAAGCCGACCTTCCGGCGCTGGTAGTCCGCCGCCTCGCCAGCGGAGAGCCTGGCGAGGTCCTGTCCTGCGAAGCGCACAACGCCATGATCGGGCGCCATCAGCGCCGCGGCGAGCATCAGCAGCGTGCTCTTGCCGGAGCCACTTGGACCATGCAGAGCGACGATCTCGCCCGCCCGCACAGCAAGGCTCACCCCATCTACAGCTCGCACCACCTCTCCACCGAAGCCCGGATAGTGCTTGACCACACCCTCCATCTCCATAACAGCGCCGAGTGCGCTGCGATTCACCGCCACCGGGCCCCTGACTCAGCGCGTCGGAGCGGCACGACATGGGCTTGGGCAGCCCTCGCCTCGCCGCGCAGCTCGCCATTGTCGATCGAAAGCGCACGATCCACTCCCGACAAGCCCTGCGCATCACCCGTGGTCATCAGCACCGCTGTGCCTTCGTTGGCGATCGAACGCAGCAGTGCGAGCAGCGGATCGCGCTCGAGTAGATCCACGCCGGTGGTCGGCTCATCGATCACGAGCAGCGCAGGCGAGGTTATGAGAGCGCTGGCAATGGCCACGCACGCCAGCTCCGCGCCATCGAGCTCGTGGCACTCGAGCTGGCCGCAGCGCTCTGCGCCTACGCGCACGAGCATCTCGTGCGCTCGCCGCCGAGCCTCTGTGGGCGTGGCACGCTGGGCGAGCAGTCCTGCGGCCACGTGGTCGACAACAAGACCGCCCTCGGCGGAAGAGAAGCAGCTCTGGCAATAGCCAATGCGCCTACCGAGGATGCGATTACGCGAGCGCACCAAATCGTGTCCTTCGAAGCTGACGGACCCTTCTTCGGGCGACTCAATCCCAGCGGCCACTCGCAACAGCGTGCTGCGCCCGGAGCGCCGGGCGCCCCATACGGCAACGAGCTCGCCAGGATCGACATCCAGACAGACGTCTTTGATCGCGACACGCTCCAGCCTGCCGCGCCGATAGCGCTTTGTGGCATGCTCGATCGACAGCAGGCTCATCACGGATCATTGTCCCCCGCCAACCCAGGCCGGACGGCGCGAAGCTCAGCTCGAGCGTAGGTGATCCACGCCAGCTGCGCGTCGATCATCCGCCGCCGCTCCTCGATCAACAACCGCTCCACCACTCCAGCCACGCCAATTGGATCGGGCGTCGCGCCCCTGTCAGGGCGCGCTAGCTCTTGAGCCTCGCGAACGCATTCTTGCTCGTAGCGAGCAATGAAGTCCACAGCTGCCTCAACGCTGTGCACGCCCGCCAGAGTCATCCGGCCGAGCATCTCGACACGCTGCGGATCGTTGCGGACGCGCTCAGCCAGCCATCCTCTGTAGGCTCGCGCGCCTCGCGCGGTCGCTCGATAGGGAGCGCCGGCCTTTGCGCCCCGCCTGACGCCTGTTGTGGAACGGCCGGCCATCTTCTCGATCAGACCCGCATCCATGAGCGTTCCCAGTGCGGCGTAGATGGAGGAGCGCCCAGCGCTCAAGAAATCACCGAAGCGGCCCTCGAAGCGCTGCCCAATCTCATACCCGTGGCTTGGCTTCTCGATCACCAGGCCCAATACCGCGCACGCGACCTGGGATCTCAGCGCAGCACTACCCGCTAGATCAGTACCCCCCTCTTCGAAGACATGCTCGCCAGGCACCACCACGGACTCCTCAGGACAAAAAAGCTACTCATCTCTACAGCGTCCGTAATCGTACTCGTCATTCCAAACTTTGCAGCTGAACGAGCCAATAAAAACAGTAATTGTTTCTCTTATCGATCCCGCACTTTGCGAGCGTGCGGCCCGGAATCCCTTACGCAAGCGCCTTCAGCACGAGCGCATCATGCTCGCTCGGCTTGACCTTACGCAGCACCTGCACGATCCGCCCATCACCGTCGAGGACGAACGTGGTGCGCTCATTGCCGAAATAGGTGCGGCCGTACATCGACTTCTGCACCCACACTCCGTAGGAGTCAGCGACCGCGTGCCCCTCGTCGGCCAGCAGGCTGAAATTGAGCGATTGCTTGTCGTGAAATTTCTTGAGCTTCGCGACCGGGTCAGGCGAAATCCCGAGAACCACGGCGTTCGCCTTGAGGTAGTCATCGCGATGCTCGCGCACGCCGCAAGCCTGGGTCGTGCATCCGGGCGTGTCGGCCTTGGGGTAGAAGTAGATGACCACAGGCTGACCGCGGAGGTCCGAGAGCTTGACCAGGCGGCCATCCTGGTCTGCCAGCTCGAAATCGGGGGCCGTGTCGCCTTGCTCGATCACGCGGCGGATCCTAGCCACATCGGGGCCGTGAGACCGCGGCCGCACAAGCTGCGTTTAGGCTGTAGAGCCGACAGCCTGGCCCTCACATTGACGCTCCGCCATCCACAACAAGCCCCGCGTACCTCGCCCAACCATTCGCCATGAGTCAAGCTGAGCCCTCAACTGAGGCCCTTTACATACACGATCACGGTGAGTCGATCTTTGCGAACCTGCATCACGCGCAAGGGCCCTCGCGCGAGGTTGCGGTGCTCATCTGCCCCCCGTTCGGATGGGAGGACATGTGCTCCTTCCGAAGCCGTAGGGAGTGGGCAGCATCCCTCGCAGCGGCCGGCTATCCGGTCCTCCGTATCGACTTTCCCGGTAGCGGTGACAGCAGCGGCGGACCGCGTGATCCCGATCGCCTGCGTGCCTGGACCGACGCCGTCGGAGCGTCGGCTCGCTGGCTGTCGAGCACGTCTGGGGCGCGACGGATCCTCGCCATTGGCATCGGTCTTGGCGGCGCGATCGCCTATCGAGCACTTGCGCTGGGAGCCCCTATCGACGACATCGTGTTGTGGGGGGTCTCCAGCCGTGGACGTAGGCATGTGCGCGAGCTGCGTGCGTTTTCCTATATGGAGAGCTCTGGTGTTGAGCCAGACGCGACAAGCGCAAGCGCTGTTGAGGACTCCGATGATGGCTCGTTGGTGGTTGCGGGCTATCTCCTGAGTGGCGATACGCAGCGCGAACTGGACGAGCTGGATCTGGCTGAGCTCGATTGCGCGCGACGCCTGGCCTCAGCGCATGTGCTGCTGCTCGAGCGCGATGGACGTGTGGTCGATGCCCGTCTGCAAGCTTCGCTCGAACGCTGTGGCGCAAAAGTGACGGTTGCACCGGGAGACGGCTATGCGGCGATGATGATGGCCGAGCTACCCCACGCGCTCAGCGCATATGAGGTGTTCGAGACGGTGGCTGCTTGGCTGGTCGGGGTGAGCGCGGCGGCTGCGGCCCACCCGAAGCCCGTGCCTGCCGAAGCGGGCGCGTCAGACAGCTTCACTGAGATCTCGATGCCTGATGGCAGCAGCGTGCGCGAGACGCCGATCACTATCTCGCATCCGTCAGGGGATCCCATTGGGATCCTGGCCGAGCCGGTGGGCCCGGCCGTAGACCTTTGTGCGGTCTGGCTGAACGCTGGCCCCCAGCGTCGGATCGGGCCCAATCGAATGTGGGTAGAGACAGCTCGCCGCTGGGCTGCGCTGGGGGTTCCGACACTCCGTGTCGATCTCACGGCGATCGGCGACGCCGACGGTGACTCCAGCTCGCTGCTCGACGTACGCTCCTACTACACAGGCATCTACATGGAGCAGGTCCGAGCGGTACTCGACGCCCTACAAGCTCGTGGGCTGCCTGCGCGCTTCCTGCTCGGCGGGCTGTGCGCCGGCGGACACTGGGCGCTGCGCGTGGCTGAGGAAGACAGCCGTGTGGCAGCGGCGATAGCGCTCAACCCCGGATACCTCGTGTATGACGGCGGCCTGTCCAACGCCGTCGGGCAAAGTCGCGGGCTGGCATCGAGGCTGCTAAAGCGCTCGACGTGGAGTCGCGTGCTGCGCGGTCAGGTCACGCCGTCAGCGCATCTGTCCGCCATTCGCACGATCCTTGCGGCGCGCGTCCGTGCTTTGCTGAGGCTGCCAGCGCGCCTGATGAATCGAACTGCGGACCCCAGCGGCAACGAGGTCACGCGGGCCTTCGATCGTCTGGAAGCGCAGAACCAGCGGGCACTGATTCTGTTCGCGGGGGAAGAGCGGCTGCACGCGCAGCTGCTCGCCACCGGCCGGCTCGAGCGCCTCGAGCGTTGGCCAAATGTGCTGGTCGAGCACATCGCGCTCGCAGGTGAGATGCATACGATGCGCCCGCTCATCCTGCAGCGAGAGGCGCATCGGCTGGTCGACGAGCTACTGCAACGAGAGCTCGAGCTGACCGCGCGTCAGACGGCCTAAACCGCCCACAACTTGCTGCGCACCTCCGTGGGCCACGTCTCCAGATCAAGTCCGTGCGCGCGAAACAGCGCCAGCGTGATCCGCTCCACCCCGAAGCCCAGGCAAGCGGTGTGGGCTTCGGTGCCGTTTGCGAGCTCGATGCCATAAGCCGACGTGAAGTGATCCTGGTGGTAGTTGAACGAAGCCACCGCGGTCGGCTCAGGGCCTGCGATCTGCACAACGACCTCGAACTTGAGCTCCTGCTCGCGCTGGCTCGCCGCCAGCATGCGTCCGGCGCGCCCAAAGAACGGGTCGGTCGCTACAGCGAAGCTGGCGTCGAGCCCCACCTGGCGCAGAAGCGACATCGCGCGCTCACGCCACAGATCGCGCCACGCGATGACCGTCTCGGGCTCGCCGATGCGCACGATCTCGCGCTGATGGAACATCTGCATGCGCGCCGGGTCGCCTGCGGGCTCATGGCGGAACACGTACGCGCTACCAGCATCGACGGTCACGCCGCCGGCGGCAAGCTTGCCGCGGGAGGCGATCTCGGGGTATACCGGGTAGCAGGCCGCGGGCGTGAGCACCAGCTCGGTCATCGCTTGGAACTCGCTCCAGTCCTCGTGCTTGCACGCGCGGTCATATTGCTCGGCCGCCTGACTCTCGCTGCCCTCAAAGCCAAAGATGCTGCCAGCCAGGTGCGGAAAGCTCTTCAGATAGCCGACAGTCTCGAGGTCGTGTCGCGGCAGGACCGGTGGGAAGCGCACCTGCTCGGGCCGCTCAGGCGCACCGGCGCGCGTGACCATCTCGCCCACACGCACACATACCTCCTCGAAGTCTTCGCCGCGTCCGTAGACGCCGGCTACGCGCGTCTGCAACAGAAGCCGCCGATCGAGCAGTGCAGCAAGGAATGCCGCCTGCTCTGGCGTGCCCGGTCGATAGTCCGCCATCACACCTCTGGCTGTAGCTCAGCCAGTGCTGCCGCGATCGTCGTCACGCTTTCGAACACGCTGCGCTTGAGCATGCTGTCGGGGAACTCGACGTCGAAGCTGCCCTCCAGCGCGAGCATCAGGTTGACAGTCGCATGCGACGTCATGCCGGCCTCGTAGAGGCTGGCGTCGTCGGCCAGGCTGCTGATGTCCACAGCGAGGCGCGCATGGTCGGCGATGAGCTTTCGGATCTCCGTGTTCATGGTTGCAGTATCGGCGGATCGGGCGGTTTCTACAGTCGCAGTTGCGTTCCAGCGTGAATCTTCCCGTGCTGTCAGGCGGATCTCATGCAGCGCAAGCGCTACGTAGCTGGAGCGCGAGGATGCTGGTGCAGGAAGTTGGCAACGAGCACGCCTACATTTGCCGGCCAGCCGTGGCCAGCGCCTTGCAGCGAGCGGAGTTGCACCACAACATGATTGCGACAGGACCCATAGGTCGTGAGCACTGTCGCCTGGCTGGCTTCCAGTGTCTGTCGGCTCTTCCCACAGCCGTCCAGCGAGGCCCATCGCGCAGCGCTAGCCGGGGCCGAGAGCACTGTCGTACCGCCGCCAACGCCCACGAAGTGACCGCCTGCGTAGGGGATCGATTGGTCGGCGGTGCCGTGCATCTCGAGCACCGAGATCGAGCGTGCTGGTCGACAGGCGGGCGCGACGGAGACCGGAAGCGGCCCCGAGACGGGCGCCACAAGCGTCAGGCTGCTCGCCAGCTGGCAGCCGAGCAGCTCGGTCAACAAGGCCCCGTTTGAGAAGCCTGTGGCGGCAACACGGGTGCGATCGATCGAGTAATGCTGCTCGATCTGGCTGAGCACCGCGGAGGTGAATTCGACGTCATCGACGCCCGCGGCTCGCGCTGGGGTGTCACCGGCGCCCTCGTTCCATGTGTCTTCGTATCCCTGCAGGAAGGCGACCACGGAGCCGTCTTGTGCGGCAACTGGCACGAAGTCCGTTTCCTGTGCTGTCTGTTCGGCCGTTCCCTCGGCGCCGTGGTAAACAAGCACCAGCGGGCTTCGCTTTGCGCCCCCCGGCGGGAGAAAGACGATGTATGAGCGCACGCCGCCGTGGGCGGTGCTGACCGTGGCATGGATCGCTTCGACGCCCGAGACGGACTGGGCCCGGTGGGCTGACAGCTGGCTGGCGGAGCCGCAGCCGGCGGACAGCAGCGTGGCGAGCACGCAGATAGCGCTGAGCATCGAGCACCTGTATCGACCCCTCCCGTCAGTCACCGTGGATCTGGACCTCGGTGGTGGCATATTGCTCGATCGACCTCAGCATCTCATGGTTGGGAGCCGATCCACGCACCGAGAATACGTGGCCGTGGTTTCCCGAGCGCCAGTTGACAGCGCGACCTGGCCCGCGATTCAGCGTCACTTCCTCGACACCCGGGAGGGCCCGCAGCTGCTCAAGCCCGTCCACAGCGCGAACCGTCGTCATCGAGGCCGGCGCCTGAACGTAGAGCAGGTAGCCGACCTGGGTACAAAGCGGCATCGAGTCGAACACGATCGGCTCTCCAAGCGCCACTCGTAGGGCGATCGGCAGCAGCTCCACGCCGGTTGCGTCAGCGAGCATCTCCGGGACGCCGCCCCCGATGCGCCCGTTGAGCTCGATCACGCGCGGGCCTTCAGGGGTCATCTTGACCTCGGTGTGCAAGGCGCCATCGCTGACGCCCACCGCTGCGACCGCAGCGCTCGCTAGCTCGGCGATCGCTGCTCGCTCGTCTTGCTCAAATGCGCAGGGAATGAAGAACCCGGTCTCCCGGAATGGCTCGGCAGGCGGAAAGCGCCCGGTGATCGCGAGATGGCTGGTCTGCCCAGCGCTCACCACGCTCTCCACTGAGACATAGTCCGCAAAGTGATGCTGCGCAGACCCGGGCCGATCCCGCAGATACTCCTCCAGCACCAGCTCCTCTGCGCCTGAGCCAGGCGATCTGGGTGTCTGGGCAACCTTCGCGCGCAGCTCCTGCATCGACCGCACCCGGACCACATCCCTGCTGCCTTCGCCGCGCCGCGGCTTGAGCACCGCGGGGAAGCTCGCAGCCTGCTCCAACGCCATCCACGCGTCTTGGTCATCGTCGTCGTCGGGAATTGGCCAGAACCCGGGCACGGGCAGGCCCGCCCGCTGCAACGCCACCCGTTGGGTGTACTTGTCGGTAAGCCGCTCAGCGACTTCGGGGCTCATGAATTTGAGCTCGAGCAGCTCAGCTATCCGCGCTGTCCACAGCAGCAGGCTGTCAGCGAGGGCAAGGATGCCGTCCGGCTGCGAGGCCGCGATCGCCGCTGCCGCGTCCTGGAGGGACATACCAGCGACATCGACCACGTCGCCGAGGCGACGCAGCAGGCGCGCCATCGAGCTTATCTCCGAATCGCTGGTGTCGAGGATCCAGATCAGCTCGCAGACTCCCTCTGCGGCCTCTGCTATCGCCATCGTCCCAAACGAGCGTGGGTGATAGGCGAAGGCCAAGCGTGGCCGGCTGCTGGCGCTGGGCCCGCTGTCAGACATACAGCGGAATCGTCACAGATGCTTGCGTGCCAGCAGCATCTCGGCATTTGCGCGTAGGTAGCGCTCATTGCTGACCATCACCAACGCACCGTGCGCGTCACGGATCTGGCGATCGAGCGAGAACGGCGTGTCACGCTTGAACCCCGCAATGCCACAGATCTCCAGCGCTCCCGTGGCGATGCTGACCGCGAGCTCTGAGGTTGAGACCTTGACATTGCGCACAGAGGCGACAAAGCCCGGGCTTTCCATCTCTGGGGATGTTTCGAGTAGCGTGAAGCTGGTTGTGGCGGCGGCCAACAAGCTACGCGCCTGCTGCAGCTTTGTGGCCAGCACAGCCAGATGCCCGGCAGCTGGAGGCACCGTGCCAATGCTGCGCCGCGCAGCCGCGCGAACGTACTCGTGCGCTTTGGCCGCTGCAGCCTCAGCCACGCCCACCCAGGCGGAGCTGAGCAAGATGGTTGACGCCTGGATGCCGCCGTTGCTCGCGACCACAGCGAACGGCACCGGGTAGATCATCCCCTCCTCGACGCTTGCAACGAGGCGAAAGCCGTTGCTGCATGTGCCACGCAAGCCGGTCGCGTCCCAGCTCGAGGTTTGCTCGAGGGTGAAATCTGCTCGGCGACAGACGACCTGCACCTGGTCGGTCTGCTCACTATCGGGCGTTCGTCGAGCGGTTGCAACGAGCGCATCAGCGTATTCGCCATAGGAGATCGCCAAGGCCTGCTTCTCCAGCCTGACGCCCTCGTCAGTCGGTTCGAGCGCGCAGATGCTGCGACCGACATCGCCGCCGATCCCAACCTCGCTGTTGGCGTTGGCGATCAGCAGCTGCTTGGAGGCGATTTCGCCCAGCAGCGCCTGCAGCGGCTCGGAGCTGCCGTGGCGTACGAGGTTGGAAACCTCGATGCTGTGCATCGCCAGCACAAGCGCGCTCGCGGTGCAATGGAATGCCAGCGCGCGCACGGCGCCGGCAACCTCCGCCAGCGTCGCTCCACCACCGCCGAGATGCTCAGGAACCAAAGCCGACAAAAGTCCGTTCTGCTTGAACGCCTCGACAGCCTCCTGGGGAAAGCGCGATTGGCGATCGACATCGTCGGCCGCCGGGCCAGCGGCCTCGACACCGATCTTCCAGGCGGTGCTCTCCACCACCCCACTCGCCTGGGACGGAGCTGCCATGCCACTTAGAAGCTCACTCATTCACACCACCTCCTGGGATATGCCGGCACTCTCGCGGTCGCTGCACTGAGCACTTGGGGGTCGGGAAATTACAGGTCACGGGCCACCCGCGTAGCGGCGCCACTAAGCACCCTTATCGGCAGCCATCGCGCGGTCCTACAACGAGCACTCAACGTCAGCGCAGCAGGCGCGAGAGGCGACGGTCCTTGAGCACCCGGCCATCAGTCTGGCAGGTGGGACAGTAGGCGATCACGTAGTCCTCGAAGTGGACCGCCTGCAGCGTGGTAGCGCAGCGCGGGCAAGGCTCACCCTGGTGGCGGTGAATGCGCAGCGGCAACGGCAGCTTGTCCGGGATTGGCAGCTCGATCGCCTTCTCGTAGTGAGCGATCGCGCCACCGAGTGTCTCGATAGTCGCCTCGCGCAGCCGCTCTGCCTCGCCCTGATCGAGATCTGCGCCGCGCTTGTATGGCGAGAGTTTCGCCTGCCACAGGATCTCATCGACCCATGAGCGTCCGATGCCGGCGATTACGTGCTGGTCACGCAGCAGCGTATGCAGTGGCCGCGGCGCGTCCAGCAGCTCTTTCAGCCGCGCCGCGCTGCCCGGCTGCGGCCACGCTTCCGGCCCCAGCGTGGACAGCGAGTCCTCCTGCTCTAGCTCTGCTGCGCGAAGCAGCTTGACCCACGCGGCCTGCTTGGAGCCGAACTCACGCAGGCGCAGCTCGCGGCCGTCGTCGAGCCCCACCAGCAGCCGCGATGTGCGATCGCGCGGCCCAGCGGCCTTCTCGTAGAGCTGCAGGCGCCCGGCAGACATCAGGTGGAGCAACAGCGCAAGACGCTCCTGGGGCCCTTGGATCTCCACGATCAGCTGCTTGCCGCGACGGCGCACCGCAGCGATCTGCGAACCGGCCAGCTCGGATAGCGGCGGGTCGAACGTCTTCAGCGCATTGATTCCCGGCGCCCGCGCATACTCGATCCGCGCGCCCTCTAGGGCGCCGTCGAGCAGGCGCGCGGTGATCTCAACCTCGGGCAGCTCCGGCATCGCCTCTCATCGTAGGCGGCGATGCCAAGCGCGCCGATCCGCTCAATAAGCGCGGATCGACGGGCCTTCGTACTTCACACCCGCGGGGCTACTCCAGCGCACACGCCAGTACTTGCCAGCGGTCGAGGAATTGAAGCTCCAGTAGCCGAGGCTGTTGGTGGTGAGCGTCCTCAGCGTGCGGAAGCGCTTAGCGTGCTTTGCCTGCACCAGCACCGTCACCTTGGTAGCTCCCGTCGCCGGGCGCACCAGGCCCCATAGGGCCACACCGTGCTTGCGCTTGGTCACCGTCAGAGGGATCGGCCAACTGGAGTAGAGCGGCTTGGCGAGACCATTGATGTACTCCAGGCCCGTCTGGAAGCTCGCGCCCGGTTCCGGGCCGCCCATTGGGTCGTCTTTCAGCAGATACTGGGAGAACGCCACCACGCGGGGATTCTCGTAGGCGATGTGCTCGGAGATCGCGTCGTATTCAGCCTGCACCGACGGAGCTACGCCGAGATACTTGTTGGGCTTGCTCTGCACCCCGAACTCGGTCAGATAGATCGGCACGTTCGCGGGAATCGCGTGTGCGTGCGCGGCCAGGTTGAGGGCCTTGGTCAGCCGCGAGAGCGAGCCAATCGACACATCGTCGCGCTGCGGGAACACGTAATAGGGACCGGCTGGCAGCGTGTAGGCGTGGTGGGCATAACCGGACATCTGCAGCTCGCTGCAGGAGCTCGATTTCTTGTATTTCGCGTTTAGGCAGAGGGCTTCGCGCATGAATGCCAGCGGTGCTACCGGATGGCGCATCGCCACGCTCGAGCCTTCCTTGCGCGGGCTGACAGTCTCATAGCCGGCTGGCGCTGTCTCGCCGAACAGCACCTTGGGGCGCCCGAGCCCGACGTCTTTGGCGCCGGCGTTCAGCCCCGCATAGCCAGCCTGGTAGAGACCGCGGTAGATGCGTCCCGACGCGGGCGTGCCGTTGGAGTTCCACTGGGGCATCAGGAAGACCGACTCGTTGGGCTCGTTCCAGACCGAGTAGACGGAGACCTCGGAGCCGAACTCACGGGCGACGGCAGTCATGAATTCTTCGTAGTCCTTGGGGTCCGGGCGCGTCACGTAGGGCGCTTTCTTGTTGGACGTGGCCCATCGCGGCGCGGGGGCGGTGACGGTCAACAGGACCGGCCAGTGGCGGCTCTTGGCTTCGGCGAGCAGGATCGCGTACTGGCCCCAGGCGTAGCTGGCGGGATTGGTCGCTTCGAACGGCGGGGCTGTCGCGCTGGCGGGGTCGGGCGCAACGGATTCCCAGTTGAGCTCCACCCGCAGGGCTTTGACACCGAGGTGCTGCAGCTGTTCGAGCGCGTGCGGACGGGTGCTCGGGTTGAGCAGCACGGCAGCGCCCTCGAAGTAGGTGACCTGGCTCCTGGACGCCAGTGCCTGGGTGGCCCCAGCGGAGCCCACCACGAGCGCCGCCACGAGGAGTGAGAGAAGAATCTTTCGAGTTCTGGGCATGGTCGCTTGAGACACCTCAGCGCAGAGAAGGTTGCGGTCTTTGTAGCTTTAGGGTCCATGAGCGTTCTAATCGCACCAGACGACATCGTCCAGACCCCTGCGGAGGCGGAGGGTAACAGCCGCCCGCCCCTGCTCGTCCTGGACCCGTTGGCGGCCTTCCTCGACGAGCACAGCATCGGCGCCGGAGAGATCCGCGCCACCCCAATCGGCGAGGGCCATTCCAACGTCACCTACCTGATTGAGCGTGGCGACGCGCGGGTCGTGCTGCGCCGCCCTCCCCGTCCGCCGCTGCCCCCCAGCGCACACGACGTGCTGCGTGAGGCACGCCTGCTGGGCGCCCTTGAGAGCACCGCCGCACGCGTGCCTGATGTACTGGCCGTGTGCGCGGATATGGACACGATCGGCGCACCGTTCTATGTGATGGAGCTGGTGGAGGGCGATGTGATCGTCTCGAACGTCCCACAGCGGCTGGACACACCCGCTGAGCGCCGCCGCATCGGCGAGCAGCTGATCGACGCGCTCGTTGAGATCCATGGCGTGGATTGGCGCGCTGCCGGCCTGGAGGACTTTGGCAAGCCAACCGGCTATCTGGAGCGCCAGCTGCGACGCTTTGGCGGCCTGTGGGAGCTGAACAAGACGCGTGAGGTCCCAGCGGTGGAGACGGTTGGAAGCTGGCTGGCCGAGAATCTGCCGAGCTCCGGTCCGGCCACGATCGTCCACGGCGACTACAGACTCGGCAACACGCTGTTCGCGCCCGGGGCTCCAGCACAACTGGCGACGGTGCTGGACTGGGAGATGGCCACCATCGGCGATCCGCTCGCGGATTTGGGCTACCTGTGCATGATGTGGGCGCAGGCGAGCGACCCGCCCGGTGGCTTGCGCGAGCAGCTCGGCAAAGTCACCCGGGCGGATGGCTTTCTTACCCGCGATGAGCTAGTGGCGCGCTACGAAGAGCACTCAGGCCGTTCGATGAGCAACATCCGCTGGTACATGACCCTCGCACTGTGGAAGAGCGTGGTGTTCATGGAGGGCAACTACAAGCGCGCGGTCGCCGGCACTACCGACGATCCCTACCTGGCGAAATTCCGCGACGGCGTTGTCGAGCTCGCCACCAGGGCCGAAGAGGTGGCGCTCGGTGGCTGAGCCATCAGATCCCGCGGATCCCGCCAATGGCAGCCCCCGCTCGGGGTTGCTGATCGACTGGGGCGGGGTGCTGACGACCGACCTGTTCGCGTCGTTCAACGCCCACTGCCGCGCGCTGGGACTCGAGCCAGAGAGCGTGATGGGGCGCTTCCGTAGCGATCCTGGAGCCCGCGAGCTGTTGATCGCGCTGGAGAAGGGTGAGCTCGAGGAGGCAGCGTTCGAGCTGCAGTTCGCGACGCAACTCGGCATCGAGCCCGACGGTTTCGTCGATGGCCTGTTCGCTGGCGTACAGCCCGATCTGGCGATGGTGCAGGCCGTTCGCAGCGCACGCGCCGCAGGGGTGCGCACCGCGCTCGTGTCGAACTCGTGGGGCGTCCACCGCTACCCGCAGGACATGCTCCAGGAGCTGTTCGATGGCGTCGTCATCTCCGGCGAGGAGGGCGTGCGCAAGCCGTCACGGCGCATGTACGAGTTGGGTGCTGAGCGCGCGGGGGTACCCGCTACGCAATGCGTGTTCGTAGATGACCTGGAGTTCAACCTCACGCCTGCGCGAGACCTGGGGATGGCGACCGTTCACCACACCAACGCCGAGACCAGCATCCCCGAGCTGGAGCGGCTGTTGGGCCTATCGCTGGCCGTGTAGGCCGCCTAGCTGGCCGTGTAGGCGTCCCGCTGGCCGTGTAGGCCTGTCGCTGGCCGCCACCTTTCTCCACACGCAGACGGTGTATAGCCATCGCTATACACCACCCCGAGCAGAACATGTGACCCCGCCTGGCCGCCCTGAGCCGCGGGGGGCGAGGCGACTCAGTCTCGCTTGCCGCGCCCGTACATTAGTTTGAAGAACCCCGCCAGCATCCGCGACGTGCGCGATTTGTAGGGGTACATGAAGAGTTCCTTCTTCATCGCCAGTTTCGTCACCACGATCGCCTGCTGGGAGCAGTACTTGCGGATCCCACCAGCGCCGTGGCGCGAGCCGATGCCTGAGGCCTTGGCGCCGCCCATCGGCAGCTCGAGCACCGTGTAGTTGATCATCGCGTCGTTGACGTTCACAGCGCCTGCTTCCAGGCGTCGTGCGATCGCCTCGCCACGCGTGGTGTCGCGCGTGAACACCGATGAGCCCAGCCCGTAGGGGGAGTCGTTGGCGAGCCGTACCGCCTCGTCTGCGTCGGCGACCTTCATGATCGGCAGCGTCGGCCCGAACGTCTCCTCGGTCATGATCTTCATCGTGTGGTCAACGTCCACAAGCACTGTTGGTTCGTAGAACCGGCCCTCGCCGGGGACCTGCTGGCCACCGGTGAGGACACGTGCGCCCTTGTCCACCGCGTCCGCCACGTGCTCCTGAATAGTGTCCATCTGCGGCGCAAATGTGATCGCACCCACCTCGACACTGCCGAAGCCGGCATCCGGGCGCCCAACGCGTAGCGCACGCACCTTGGCAGAGACCTTTGCTACGAACTCGTCGTAGACGGGCTCCTCGACGTACACGCGCTCGATCGAGATGCACGTCTGACCGGCGTTCTGCATCGAGAAGTAGGTGGCGAAGTTGGCCGCCCGCTCGAGATCGGCATCGGAGAGCACGATCATCGGGTCCTTGCCTCCCAGCTCCAGCGAGGCGGGTATCAGCCGTTTGGCGGCCGTTTCAGCGACCCTCGTGCCGGTGCGGGTGGAGCCGGTGAACATGATCATGTCCACCTCCTCCACCAGTGCCGCGCCTGTCTGCCCGCGCCCGGTAGCGATCTGCAGGACGTGCTCGGGTAGACCGCACTCACGCAAGCCTTCAGCCATCAGCAGCGATGTCAACGGCGTGATCTCCGACGGCTTGAGGATCACGCTGTTGCCAGCCATCAGCGCCGGGATGCAGTCACCAAAGGAGTTCGTCAGCGGATAGTTCCAGGGCCCGATCACCCCGATCAGCCCCAGCGGGCGATAGCGCAGGATCAGCTTCTTGCCCTTGACCAGTACTTGGCTGGACTTAACCGCCTCATCGGCCAGGTAGCGCGGCCCCTCCTTGGCCCAGAAGCCGAAGGCATTACCCGCGTAGCCGATCTCCGCGAGGCTCGCGTCCTCAAAGGTCTTGCCGGTCTCTGAGACGATCGTCTCGGTCACGCGCTGCGCATTGTCCATCAGCCACTTCTGCGCTCGCAAGAGCACCCGCGCACGCCCATCGAAGCCATATGCGTCCCACTCAGGCTGGGCCTTGCGTCCGCGCGCGGCCATCGCCGCGACATCCTCAGCGCTCAGGTCAGGGACCGTGCGGAGCGTCTCGCCGGTCGCTGGATTCTCGACCGGAATCTCCCCGTCGGTATGGGACACGGGGCTTTCGGATGCGGGGCTTTCTACCTTGAGTATCTCCTGCTCGACGTGCTGCTCGACGCTGGCCATCTCCGCTCCCCTTGTTTGCCGAAGGCTTGTAACGAACAAGGCTAGCTCATATGGGGAGCCCGGCTCCCGTCAGCGCGCTCAGTCAGAGAGATCGATCGAGGCGATCCCGATCGGCTCCGACGGCCGGTCCGAGCCATCGGTGCTGACGCCCTCAAGCTTGTCCACAACATCGATCCCGTCGGTCACCTGACCAAAGACGGTGTGCTTGCCGTCCAGCCACGGGCAGGCCTCAGCGGTGACGATGAAGAACTGCGAGCCGTTGGTGTTCGGTCCAGCGTTTGCCATCGCTAGCGCACCGCGGACGATCTTGTGGGGGTTGATCTCGTCCTCGAAGGTGTAGCCCGGGCCGCCGGTGCCCGTTCCCTGAGGGCAGCCGCCCTGGATCATGAAATCCTTGATCACGCGGTGAAAGGTGAGCCCGTCGTAGAAGCCATCGGTGGTCAGCTTGCGAAAGTTCTCAACGGTCTTCGGCGCGTCCTCGTCGAACAGCTCGAAGACGATCGGTCCCTCTGTGGTTTGCATCGTGGCAGTTGACATGCGCCTACCTTACCTTCACGCGCTCGAGGCTGAGCGCTTGGGATGACCGAGCTCCGATCGGCCGCCCATTGAGCGCCTCGATCACGCGGTCTGCCTCTGTGGCTGGGACCGACAGGAAGGAGAAGCGGTCGAGCACGAGCACATCGCGGACCGCCTCGCCGTCAAGGCCACCCGAAGAGGTCACCGAGGCCACAATATCGGCGACGCTCAGCCCAGCAGCGCGACCGCCACCTAGCACCAGCTTCGTGTAGGCCTCCTGCTCGTCGCGCCGCGAGATGCGGGGCTTGGAGTGCCTGCGCGGGCGCTCGCGTACCGGCGTCGGCGCAGCCACCGCGCCCTGCTCCCATTGCGCTATGTGTGTGCCGATATGGCGTTCGATCGCCTCCAGCTCACGCTTCTGACGGTCCTCAACGAACGTGATCGCACGACCCGAGCGCCCCACGCGCCCGGTGCGCCCGATGCGGTGCACGTAGGTGTCGGGGCTGGTGGGCACGTCGTAGTTGACGACGTGCGTGACAGTGGAGATATCAAGGCCACGGGCAGCCACGTCGGTGGCAACGAGGATCGGCACACGGCCGCCCTTGAACGCGAGCATCACACCGTCGCGCGAGCCCTGGGACATGTCGCCGTGCAGCGCGCGCACGTTCATGCCGCGGTCGCGCAGCGTGCGGAACAACTGGTCGCAGCGGATCTTCGTGCGCACGAACACAATCGCCTGCTCCGGCGCCTCGGCGCGCAGCACCTCGATCAGCTTCTCCGCCTTGGCCTTGGTCTCGACGGGAAGCTGGAACTGGGCGACCGTGTCGATCGTCAGCGTCTCCGCCTCCACCTGGATGATCGTCGGGTCATACATGTAGCGGTCGGCCAGTGTGCGGATCGGCGGCGGCATGGTCGCCGAGAACAGCGCTGTCTGGCGGCTCGAGGGCGTGAGCGAGAGGATCTTCTCGACGTCCTCGAGGAAGCCCAGGTCGAGCATCTCATCGGCCTCGTCGAGTACCAGGAAACGACAGTCATGGAGCACCAGCGAGTGGCGGGAGATCAGGTCGAGCACGCGCCCGACCGTCCCCACCACAACGTGCCCGCCGGCGCGCAGCTGGGCTTGCTGAGTACGGATCGGTGCACCGCCGAAGACCGCGACCACGTCGATGCCGGTGTGCGCGCCATACGTGCGCAGCGCCTGTGTCACCTGGATGCACAGCTCGCGCGTGGGCGTCAGCACAAGCGCCTGCACGGTGGACTCAGAAGGGTCGATGTACTCCATGATCGGCAGACCGAACGCGGCTGTCTTGCCCGTGCCCGTCTGCGCCTGCCCGATCACATCGCGGCCCTGCAGCAGCGACGGGATCGCCTGCTCCTGGATCGGGCTGGGTGACTCATAGCCCACGTCGCGCAGGGCGTGGAGCGTGGACTCGGAAAGCCCGAGATCGGCGAAGGACGTGGCCATTACGGTGGACAATGGAGCTTAGGCGACCGGGTCGAGCAGCAGCTTGCCGGTTGTACGCCGCTCACGCAGATCGATCTGCGCCTGAGCAGCCTGCTCGAGTGGGTAGGTCCCCCCGACGATAGCTTGAACCTCACCGCGCGCCGCCCGCGCGAGCAAATCGGAGAGCGCTTCGTCGAACATCCCTGGGCGCTCCATGCAGTGGAACAGGTAGAAGCCGATCACCGCACGCGAGTGGCGCAGCAGCGAGCCGCTGCGCACCTGATTGGGCTCGCTGGTGGCAATCCCGCAGACCACGATCCGCCCAAAATGCGCGAGCGCTTTGTAGGAGGCGTCGAACACCTGACCACCGGACATGTCAAAGACGACATCCACCGGCTCCCCGTCATTGGCCTCGATCAGCCGCTCTGTCAGCCCGTCCGGCGCAGGGTCAACCGCCACGTCCGCGCCAAGGTCGAGCGCAACCGCGCGCTTGCGCTCGCTCGAGGCCGTCGCGATCACCCGTCCGGCGCCCATCTGGTGACCAAGCTGGACCGCGATCGAGCCGACGCCGCCGGCAGCCCCGTGAATCACAACGCTCTCAGCCTTGGCCACCCGCCCGGCGGTGCGATACAGATGCCATGCGGTCGTGCCTTGCACGATCAGCGCAAGCGCCGTGCCGTCATCGAGCGCGTCGGGAATCGCGAACACCAGCTGCTTTGGGGCCGTCGCATACTCCGCGTAGCCGCCGCTGCCGACGAGCGCGACCACACGCTCGCCGGTGTCCTCGCGGATGCCCGCCACCTCGCTGCCGGGGACCAGTGGCAGCGATGCGCGCTGCACGTAGGAGTTCATCCGCGTGTGTGTGTCAGCGAAGTTCAGCCCGGCGCGCGTGACCTTGATGAGCACCTCATCGGGCCCCGGCGAGGGGATTGGCAGCTCGACTAGCTTCAGTACCTCCGGGCCGCCGAACTCGGTCATCTGGATCGCGCGCACGCGGCCCCAGGCTAGCGCGTGCTCTAAGGTGCCCGCCGATGTCAATCACCGTAGTTGGATCGATCGCCTATGACACCGTCAAGACGCCCTTCGGCGAGCGCGAGCGAATGCTCGGCGGCGCCGCCGTGCATTTCGCGCTGGCCGCGTCCTTCTTCGACGACGTGCGCGTTGTGGGCCCAGTGGGCGATGATTTCGGCGAGGAGCAGCTCGAGGTGATGCGCACCCGTGGCGTGGACGTGTCCGACGTGGAGCTGGTGAGCGGCGGCAAGACTTTCTTCTGGCAGGGCGAGTACGGCTGGGATCTGAACTCCCGCGAGACGCTCGACACACAGCTAGGGGTGTTCGAGGGCTTCACGCCAAAGCTCTCCGAGCGCTCGCGCTCGAGCGATGTGCTGTTCCTGGCCAACATCCAGCCCGAGCTGCAGCAAGACGTCCGCGGCCAGCTGCCGCAGGCGCGCTTCGTGGCGCTGGACTCGATGAACCTGTGGATCGACATCGCGCGCGACGCGCTTGTGCGGGCGATCGAGAGCGTTGACTGCGTGATCCTCAACGACGCCGAGCTGCGGCAGCTGACCGGCAAGCCAAATCTCGTCGCCGCCGCGCGGGAGATCCTTTCCTGGTCGCCTTCCCCTAGCGCGGGCTCCTCGCCGGCGGACGCGCGTGGCCCCAGCGTGATCGTCGCCAAGCAGGGTGAGTACGGCGCCGCCCTGATCACACGCGAGGGCTTCTTTGCGCTCCCCGCCTACCCACTGGAGACCGTGATCGACCCGACCGGCGCAGGCGACACCTTCGCGGGCGGGTTCGTCGGCTACATCGCTGCGCACCCAAACGAGGAGCTCACCGACGCGCTGCTACGACGGGCGATGGCCCATGCGACCGTGCTGGCTTCATTCAACGTGGAGGAGTTCGGGACCGAGCGCATCGCCCGACTACTCCCCAGGGAGATCGCTGCGCGCATCCAGGAGCTACACGCGATGACGCAGTTCAACGGCACGCCGCTGCAACTGCGAGGCTGAGCTGCAGTCGCCTTACGCGCCGCATGGATGTGGATCGCGGCCCCTTGTACCAATCCACAGGTGGGTATAAAATCCGGCTGAGTGACGACCTGGACCTTCATCTGGCTGCTTGTCATCCTGAAGATCCCGATCGTTGCGCTGTTCATGATCGTGCGCTGGGCCGTACGCCAGACACCGGAGACAGAGGTGGAACAGGACGGCGGCATTGGCCCGCTCTCGCGTCCGCCACATCCGCACCACCCGCGCTCGCCGCTGCCCCGCCGACCCAGGCGTGGCCCGCATGGAGACCCTACGCCAGTGTCCCCCTCTCGCGTGCGTGTTGTTTCCTCGAGTCAACGCCTGCTACACAGCTGAGGCCACTGACTTACATGCAAGCGGCGGGCCAACGCGGCCGTTCGCTCATAATCGGTAGTAGCGAATCCGAAACCGCGGACAGGAGAGACGCATGAGCAGCCAACAATCCACGAGCACTGGCACCGCCGCCGCTGAGGACGGACAGGCCGCAGGCGAGGGAGCAGCCGCGAAGCCGGAGACGCTCACGGTCACCGACAACCGCACCGGCAAGACCTACGAGCTGCCGATCCAGGAAGGCACCGTGCGCGGCATGGACCTCAGGCAGGTCAAGACCGATGACGAGGACTTCGGCTTGATGGTCTACGACCCCGCCTACATGAACACTGCCTCGTGTCGCAGCTCGATCACGTACATCGACGGCGATGCAGGCATCTTGCAGCACCGCGGCTACTCGATCGAGCAGCTGTGCGAGCACTCCACCTACCTCGAGGTCGCCTATCTGCTGATCAACGGCCGCCTGCCCAACAAGGTCGAGCTCGACGGCTGGGTCGACGAGATCACGATCCACACGTTCGTACACGAGAACGTCAAGGACTTCATGCAGGGCTTTCGCTACGACGCCAACCCGATGGGCATGCTCGTGGCCTCCGTGGGCGCGCTGTCCACGTTCTATCCGGACGCCAACAAGATCCACGAGGAGCGCGTCCGCGCGATGCAGATCATTCGCCTGCTGGCAAAGATGCCCACGCTGGCAGCGTTCGCGTTTCGCCACAACATGGGCCAGCCCTACGTGTATCCCGACAACGACCTCAACTACGCGGGCAACTTCCTCGGGATGATGTACAAAATGACCGAGCTCAAGTACGAGCCCGATCCCCGCTTGGAGCGCGCGCTGGACGTGCTGTTCATCCTGCACGCCGACCACGAACAGAACGCCTCCACCAGCGCCGTGCGCTCCGTCGGCTCCACCCAGGTCGACCCCTACTCGGCCGTCGCTGCCGGTGTCGCTGCGCTGTACGGACCGCTGCATGGCGGCGCCAACGAGGCCGCGCTGCGGATGCTTACCAGGATCGAGAAGGTCGAGAACATCCCCGACTTCCTGGCAGGCGTCAAGGCCGGTGACGAGCGCCTGATGGGCTTCGGCCACCGTGTCTACAAGAACTACGATCCACGCGCGCGGATCATCCGCAAATACCTCGACGATGTGTTCGAGGTGCGGGGCAAGAGCCCGCTGCTGGACGTGGCCACTGAGCTGGAGAAGCAGGCGCTTGACGATGAGTACTTCACCTCACGCAAGCTCTACCCCAACGTCGACTTCTACTCCGGCCTGATCTACGAGGCGCTGGGCCTGCCGGTGGCGATGTTCCCGGTCATGTTCGCCATCGGCCGCACCAGCGGCTGGATCGCGCAGTGGAAGGAGATGGTCGAGGACTCAGAGCAGAAGATCGCCCGTCCCCGCCAGATCTACACCGGCGAGCGCGACCTCGACTACGTGCCAATGGATCAGCGGGGCTAGCCTGCTGATCAACGGCCGGCCGGCTGCGCCAACTCATATCCCTTATTCGAGCGGCTGTCTAACCATGGTTATACAGCCTGTTGATATTTGAATCACAGCACCAGCGTCGCGCCGTGTCGCCGCAGCCAATCGCGGTCCTCGCGATAATCGGGCCAGTGGCGCTCCAGCAAAGCCCAGAAGCGCGGCGAGTGGTCGAGGATCCGCAGGTGGCAGACCTCGTGCCAGACGACGTATTCGAGCACCCGCTCGGGTGCTAGCAGCAAGCGCCAGTTGAAGCTCATGCGCCCGCCTGCCGAGCAGGAGGCCCAGCGGGTGCGCTGGGCGCGAATATCCAGGCCGCTGTACGAGCTGCCAGCCAGCCCTGTGGCGCGGTCCAGGCGCGGGGCGATCTCGGCGCGAGCGGCGCGCCTGTAGAAGCGCTCGAGCGCCGGGCGCGCGTCGCCGGCGGGCACCAGCAGCCGCTCGCCGTCACGGTGCACACGCTCACGGCCCGGCTGGGCCACCAGCTCCAGCGAGCTGCCCAGATAGGGCACGGTGCCGGCCCGAGCAGCAAGCCTCGCCAGCACCTCCTGTCCCTCCTGCAGGCGCCGTTCGATCCACGGGCGCAGCTCGCTCACCGCGGCGGCCGCGGCACGCTCGGGCGCACGGACCGGCAGCACGACCTCCACACCCGTGTGCGCATGCACGTTCACACGCACACGCCGGGCACGAGCGGAGCGCCTGACGGTGTAGGGAATCTCGCGCACGAGCGGCTCGATCATTGCCGCTGAGGGTACGCACCCGAGCGGCCGTGCAGCCGCACCGCTCGCTCGCGGCGCTCCGCCAGCACATACGCTTGGCGGCGTGGACTCCGCCGAGCAGAACGCACCTGGCGCGCTCACGTTCGACGAGGAGCTGTTCATGTGGCTGGGCGACGAGCCGCCGGAGGTGCGCGCCGCCGACGCCGAGCGCATCCGCGACATTGCAGCCGAGTTCGCCCGCGGCTTCGACGCGCTCGCGGGGGTCACGCGCGCGGTCACCGTGTTCGGCTCGGCGCGTACTCCACCGGAGCATCCTCACTACCAGCTAGCTCGCGAAGTAGGGGCTTGCTTGGGCCATGCCGGCTACGCGGTGATCACCGGCGGTGGGCCTGGGCTGATGGAGGCCGCCAACCGCGGCGCACGCGAGGCAGGAGCGCTGTCGATCGGCTGCAACATCGAGCTGGCGCACGAGCAGGCGCTCAACCCCTACCTCGACATTGGACTGCGCTTCCGTCACTTCTTTGCCCGCAAGGTGATGTTCGTGCGCTATGCCAGCGCGTTCGTGATCTGCCCTGGTGGCTATGGCACCTTGGATGAGCTGTTCGAGTCGCTGACGTTGATCCAAACGAGGACCATCCGCCACTTCCCAGCGATCCTGGTGGGCGACGGCGAGTGGGACGGACTGCTTGAGTGGCTACGCGAACGGGCGCTGGCCGATGGGCGCATCGACGCGCCCGATCTGGACAGCCTGCACCTCGTCCAGCACCCCGCAGAGGTATGCGAGATAGTCGATGCCGCACGCAAGCGCCAGCAGGACTACGGGCATTCCCAGCGGCGCCGTCGCAAACCACCGGCCGCGGCGAGCAGATGATCAGATCGAGGGTCAAGCTGCCACGCGGCATGCGCGGTTCCTACGAGGTGTATCTCAACGGCGTGCCGCAGCGGCTGGGCGTGGACTACATCGTCCGCGAAGGCGCGCTGGTGTTCGAGCGCGAGCTGCGCAAGGACAAGATCAGCGGCTGGCGCTGGCTGCTGGGCGCGTGGGGCGTTGGCACCTACCGCCAGAACGACTCTGTGGACGTTCGCTACGAGGCGGCCGACGGCTCGCCACGGGTGGCCGAGGGGCTCGAGATCGAGCTCGGATAGACGGCCTTCTCCCACGGCTTGGCCAGCTTTAGCGCGCTCAGGATCGCGCGCGTGGCCGGTGAGCGGTTGAGCGTGTAGAAATGGATCCCTGGCGCGCCCGCTGCGAGTAGCTCGGCGCACTGCAGCGTCGCGTAGGCCACGCCAAAGTCGAGCACCGCCTCTGGGTTCTCGCCGCGCGCGTGCAGCTCGCCGCGTAGATCGTCGGGGATCGAAGCCCCGCACATGCTGGCCATCCGCTCCACCTGGCCGACCCTCGTGATCGGCATGATGCCCGGGATGATCGGGACCTCGATGCCTGCCGCTCGCGCGCGCGCAACGAAATCGAAGTACACGGCGTTATCGAAGAACAGCTGCGTGATCAGGAAGTCCACGCCCGCGCTTACCTTCTCAGCGAGGTGGCGCAGGTCATCCTCTGGACTTGACGCGTGTATGTGTGTCTCAGGGAAGCACGCGGCCCCAATCGCAAACGGGTAATCCTCAGCGATGAGCGCTACCAGCTCGCATGAGTACTCCAAGCCGCCATCCGTCTTCGTCCAGACCTTCTCGCCAGCTGGCGGGTCCCCGCGCAGCGCCAGCACGTTGTCGATGCCAGCGTCGCGCATCTCCTGCAGCGTGCCGCGCAGCTGCTCCTCGTTTGCGCCCACGCAGGTGAAGTGCGCCATCGCCTCAAGGCCATACTCTTCCCTGATCCGCTTGACGATCTCGATCGTCTTCTCCCTCGTCGAGCCGCCAGCGCCATACGTAACTGACACGAACGACGGGTCGAGCGTCTTTAGCTCGGCCAGCGCCGCATACAGGTTGCGCTCGCCCTCCAGCGTTTTTGGCGGGAAGAACTCGAACGAGAAGACTGGGGCGGGCGGGTCCTGATCCGCGAGAATCCGATCGATGCGCATCTACTGATTATGCAGCCCAGCGGCCTGGCTCACCGTCAATCCGGCGCACTTCGCCCAGCGCCTGCAGGTGCGTGAGGTAGCACAGGATCTTCGACAGCAGCCAGTGCGAGTTCTGCTGCGAGAACCTGTCGCCGTAGACGTGCGGCACGATCTCAAACGCTGTCAGCTCGCGTCCCCTAACGGCCTCGCGCACGCTCGCCAGGCGTTCGCCCACCAGCTCGCGATTGCCGCGAATGTGAGCGTGCACGTCGGTGAACGTGCGTCCGTGGCCGGCCAAGCACAGGCGCGCGCCAAGCTTCTCCACCACATCCAGCGAGCTCAGAAACTCACCTGCCGGATCAGGCGTATAGCCGTAGTCGAAGTACAACGAGATCCGCCCCAGCAAATGGTCTCCAGATATCAGCAGCCGGCGCTCCGGCTGGAACAGGCACACATGCGAGGGAGCGTGGCCGGGTGTCTCGTACACGATCCACTCGCCCAGGTCGCTGCCCACGCTCACGCCGCCCACCAGGTCGCGGTCCGGCGCAATCGGACCGGCGATCCCAGATCCCTGCGAGGAGCGCTGGGCGGCGCTGCTGCGCACCGCTTCCTCGGGTACACCGCTCTGGCGGGCGATCTCCGCGCGCCGATCCGACGCAGCATCGGGGTCGGCCATCATCCGGTCGAGGTGCTCGTGGTTGGGGTGCATCCACACCTCGCAGCCTGCCCGCTCCACGACCGTCGCCACCTGCCCGCAGTGGTCGCTGTGCGCGTGCGTGCACACCACCAGCTGCGCCTGCTCCAAACGCAAGTTGCACATCTCAAGCGCCCGCTCCAGATGGGAGATGGAATCCTGCAGGTGCATGCCGGTGTCGAACAGCACGAAGCCATCGCCGCTCGCCACAGCCCAGGCGTTGCAGTGCGGCACACCAGGCCAAGGCAGCGGCAAGCGCAGTCGGAACAGCCCCGGTAGCACGCGCTCGCCGCGCCCCAGCTCACGCTTGCTGATCACATCGGGCATCGGGCGGAGACTAGACTAAGGCCGTTCAGCGGCGTATAGGAGGCGGGCATGGTCGATCGGGAGAGCGCAAGCGAGGCGAGCACGAAGGTCCAGGAGGTCGCCGCCAACATGCAGCAGGCGGCAGCCGGCCGTAAACGCATCACAGGCAGCAAGACCGAGACGATCGCGCGGCAGTACTTCGCTGCTGTCGACGCCGGAGACCTGGACGCAGCGATGTCGCTGTGGGCACCGGGCGGGTACGAGCACGTGCGCGGCCAGCAGCAGCTGTCTGCCCCCGACGGCGTGCGCGCGTACAACGAAGAGCTGCGTAGCGCGCTGCCGGACATGCGCATGCAGGTGATCTCCACCACCAGCGAGGGCGAGCGCTGCGCCGTGCAGTGGCAGCTCACCGCCACCTTCGCAGGGCCCGGGCAGCTTGGCGGGCTGGCGCCCACCGGCAGCCGCGTGGAGTTGGAGGGGTTGGATCTGCTCACCATTCGCGACGGTCTGATCCACAGCAACGAGGCGTTCACCGACTCCATGACCTTCGCGCGCCAGATCGGCATGATGCCGCCCCAGGGCTCTCCCGCCGAGCAGCGGCTGACAGGCGCCTTCAACGCCAAGACGCGCGTGTTTGGGCGACTGGGCGCGGGCGATGCCGAGCTGGTGGCAGAGGGTGTGTGGGTGGTGCAGGGCAAGCCGAGCCAATGCAACGTCTTCTTGATTGAGGATGAGGGCGGGGTTACGTTGTTCGACGCCGGCGCGCGCACCATGACCCGGGCGCTCGCCACCGCCGGGGCCAAGCACGGCGGCATCCGCCGCGTGGTGCTGAGCCACGGCCACACCGACCACCGCGGTGCCGCCCCTAGCCTGGGCGTGCCCGTGCTGTGCCACCCCGACGAGGTCCAGGACGCCGAAGGCAGCGGCGGCTTTCGCTACTGGCCAGAGGGTCTGGCTGGGCTGCCTACGCCGCAGCGCCAGATCCACCGGCTGCTGCACCGCTTCGCCTGGGACGGCGGCCCCGTGAAGATCTCCGGCACGCTGGCAGAGGGCGACGAGGTGGCCGGCTTCAAGGTCGTGCACCTACCCGGACATGCGCCCGGCCTGATCGGCCTGTGGCGCGAGTCCGACCGCTTGGCGCTCGTCAGCGACTGCTTCTACACGCTCGACCTGCGCGGCCACGACTGCCCGCCGCGTGTGCCCGAGCACATCTACAACTACGACACCGAGCAAGCGCGCGCGAGCATCCGCAAGCTTGCCGCAATGGAGCCCGCAGCCGCATGGCCGGGCCACGCCAAGGCGGTCACCGGCGACGTGCGCAGCCAGCTCGAACGCGCCGCCGACGCAGGCTGAGCGTGGGTAAGCGCGGCCGCCGCCACCAGAAGCTGGCCGCGCCAGGCAGCGACTACACCGACTCACACGGCAATGTGCTCACGCTGCGCGGCTCGCTCACAGCGGGCTCCAGGCGCGACTACGCCAATGCGCTCGCAGGGTCGCCGGGCCGGCCCGCAAGCACGCAGGAGGATGCGTGGCAGCGCGCAGCCGAGCTGCTGTTCGAGCGCCTGGCCGTCCGCTGGGTGATAGCCGATGCGCCCATCGAGCGCCAGCGCGAGCTATTGGCGCGCTTCCGCGTCGCCTCCGCTGAGGAGCGCGCATGGGTGCGCCAGGCGCTGCGCGAGCACTGCGCGGAGTGGTTTCCCGACGTGCAGGCGCCTTGAGCGGGGTGGCGCAGCGCATCGTCGAGCCTCCTAGGCTGTTCGGCTGATGATGATCGACCCAGCCGCAGAGCCATCACAGCCGCCGGATGGGCGCGTGGACAGGCGCACGTTGCTCAAGCAAGGCGCGCTCGTGGGCGCGAGCGTGCTCGGCTTGCGCTCCGATCTCACGCGCTCGCCCGCCAAGCACCATCGCCGCCACGTGCCGGGCTCCTCGCAGCGCCCCGCACCGCCCAACATCCTCACGATCATCGTCGATCAGCTGCGCACGCCTGTGTGGATGCCCGCGTCCTCGACCGCGGCATCGGTGATGCCAAACCTTGCCGCACTGCGCCAGCGCGCGGTGAGCTTCGAACGCCACTACACCGCCGCCAACGACTGCTCCCCCTCCAGGAGCGTGCTGCTGACCGGGCTGCACACCCACCAGACCGGCGTGATGATCACCGGCGCCGGATGGCTGGACCCGCGCTTTCCCACGTGGGGCAAGCTGCTGAGAAAGATGGGCTATGAGACCGCCTACTACGGCAAGTGGCACCTCAACCCCAACCCCTACGCGTCGCTCGCCCAATATGGCTTTGCGGGCGGAACCTACCCCTCCCCCAACGGCGCGCCCGGCCAGGGCACGCTGGTGGATCCGGTGATCTCCGAAGAATTCATCGATTGGTTCGCGGGCCAGGAGGGAAAGACGCCGTGGGCTACGACCGTATCGTTCGTCAACCCGCACGACATCGCCTGGTGGCACCGCTTCACCGAACAGATCGAAGCGGAGGCCGATCCGCCGCAGCTGGCGTTCACGCTGCCGCCCAACTATGAGACACCGGAACAGCTCGCCGCCAAGGGCAAGCCTGAGCTGCAGCGCGCGCTGCAGCAAACAGCAGCCAGATCGTTCGGGTCCGTCCCGTTTACTGGGCTGGAAGCGCTGGAGTGGTGGACGGGGATGATGGACACCTATCTGCTGCTACAGAGCTACGTCGATCTGCAGATCGGCAGAGTGCTGGGAGCGCTGGCAAGCAGGCCCGAGGTGGCCGCCAACACGGTCGTGATCTTTACCTCCGACCATGGCGAGTACGCGGGCTCGCACGGGATGCGCGGCAAGGGCGCCTCAGCCTATGAGGAGGCGATCCGCGTGCCACTCGAGGTGTATGACCCGCGCGGCGTGCTGAGCGTCGCGCCGGAACAGCCCCGCAGCCAGCTCACCTCGAGCGCTGATGTAGCAGCGTTGATGCTGACCATCGCATCCGGTTCCCCGAGCTGGCGCGAGCAGCCGGAGTACGCGCACCTGGCCACGCGCCTGGACCTCGCGAAGATCTGCTCGAACCCGCTGGCTCCCGGACGCGAATGGGTGCTGCACGCAACTGATGAGAACGTCACCGAGTTCGCCGCCGAACCCTACGCCGCCGACGCACCCCGGCATGTGGTGTCACTGCGCACCGCAGCGGGCAAGCTGACGCGATACTCCAGCTGGCTGCCCGCCACCACAGAGGTGGAATCTGGGGGGCAGGAACACGAGCTCTACGACTACTCCAGCGAAGAAGGTCGCCTCGAGCTCTCCAGCCAGGACCGGGCAGGCTCCGCACTGGAAGAAGAGTTGTGGCAGACGCTCTAAGACGACGCCGTGCCGAACGAGCTGCACGCGCCGCTGCCAACGTCGTTGCAGGCGGCACGCAGAGACGCCCTGGAGAAGTACTACACCTTCGAAGAACACGAGGCGCTCAAGGTCTACGAAGCGCATCGACCGCAGGCCGAAGAACCTGGCCCCGAAGTGCTGTAGGCGAGCTGAGCTTCAGTCGCGCTCGCCCAGCAGCTCCAAACGCGCCCCGTGAGAGCTCCCAGCAGCAAGGAACCTGGCGGTTGCCGGACTGAGCACGAACTCGAGCACCTCTCCACCCTCTCCCCGCACCTCCAGACGCCTGCCGTCATCGTGAACTGCGAGAACAACGCCGCGCTCGAAGCCTCCGCCGAAGTGCGCAATCCGCGCCCGAGCGCCGACATGAGGGAGCTGTCGTGAGGGTCCAAGCACACCTCGATGCTACGCCGCAACCAGGCTCACAGCGCGGTTACGCATGCTGCGCTCAGCGTCGATACCGTCCGAGCATGCGCCGCACCAAGATCGTCGCCACCATCGGCCCCGCCTCGCGCGAGCCGGACACGCTCAGGCGCATGATCGAGGCGGGGATGGACGTCGCGCGCTTGAACTACTCCCATGGGACGCTCGAGGAGCACGCTGAGACGATCAGCCGCGTGCGCGACGCGGCCGGTCGCGTCGGACGACCGGTGGCTGTCTTGCAGGATCTGCCCGGACCCAAGCTACGCATCGGGCCACTACGCGAGGACGTAGTCGAGCTCACCCCAGGAGAGCACCTGACTTTCTTCTGCGGCGATGACGAGCGTCCCGGCGACGCGCATGCGATGAGCATCTCCTGGGGGGGGCTAGCCGACACGGTCGAGAGCGGCTCGATCCTGTACCTCGCAGACGGGTCGGTGCGGCTGCGCGTCATTGACGTACGCGCGCAGGCCCATGAGGTCGATGTAGAGATCGAGATCGGCGGTTCCGTCGCCTCGCGCCAGGGGCTGAACATTCCCGGGCCGGTTGCCTCGCTGCCGGCGGTGCCCGAGGAGGACCTGCACCTGCTGCGCCACGGCGAGTCGATCGGCGTGGACATGGTCGCGCTGTCGTTCGTGCAGTCACCTGAGGACGTGGAATTCGTGCGCGAGCACACCCGCCTGCCGCTGATCGCCAAGATGGAGAAGCCCCAGGCGGTCGAGCGCGCATCCGAGATCCTGGCGGCGGCCGACTACGTGATGGTGGCGCGCGGCGATCTCGGCATCGAGCTGCCGATCGAGCGCGTGCCGCTCGTGCAGAAGCAGCTGCTAGAGCTGGCGGGATGGATGGCGCTGCCTTCGATCACGGCGACGCAGATGCTCGACTCGATGGTCAGCTCTTCGCGACCCACCCGGGCGGAGGTGGCTGACGTGGCCAATGCGATCCTCGACGGGACCGACGCGGTGATGCTCTCCCAGGAGACCGCGGTGGGCGCCTACCCGGTGGAGGCGGTCGAGATGATGGCCGCGGTGGCCGTGCAGGCCGAGTCGATCGCACCATACGAGCGCTGGAACCTCTCGCGCGTGCGCCGCACGCACTCCGATCCCGCCTACACGATCGCCCACAACCTCTGCGACGCAGCGCGCGAGCTGCGCCTGGACGCACTGGTCATACCCACGCTGTCCGGACGCTCGGCGCGTCTGGTCTCCGCCCACCGTCCGACAGTGCCCATCTACGCGTTGTCTCCGGGCAAAGAGACCGTCAGGCGCTGCTCGCTGATGTGGGGCGTGCAGGCCGCCTCGATGCCCCGCCACGAGACCACCGAGGAGCTGATCGCAGACGCTGCCCGCCGCGTGGTGGAGCTTGGCTGGTGCGAGCGTGGGCAGCGCGTGGGGATCACAGCGGGCCTACCCTCCGGGCGGCCGGGAACGACCAGCCTGTTTCAGATCCAGGTGGTGTGATGACTGCGATCGATATTGAGAGCGCGGACGTGTTGGTGATCTTCGGGATCACCGGCGATCTGGCGAAGGTGATGACCTTCCGCTCGTTGTACCGGTTGGAGCGACGGGGGCTGCTGGATTGCCCGATCGTGGGCGTGGCAGTCGATGACTGGACCGTCGAGCACCTGCACGAGCACGCGCGCGAATGCATCGAAGGCACGGGCGAGACGCTCGACTCCGAGGTGTTCGACCGCTTCGCCGCGCGCCTGTCCTACGTCAGTGGCGACTTCACCGACGCTGCAACTTATGAGCGCGTGGGCAGCGCCATCGGCGACGCCAAGGCCCCCGTCTTCTACCTGGAGATCCCGCCGTCCCTGTTCGGTCCGGTGATCAAGGAGCTGGCGGACGCGGGGCTGACCAAGAGCGCTCGCGTGGTCGTGGAGAAGCCGTTTGGCCATGACCTCGCCTCCGCCCGCGCGCTGGCGGCTGAAATCCACCAGTCCATTGAGGAGTCACAGCTGTATCGCATCGATCACTTCCTCGGCAAGATGGGCACCGACGAGCTCCTGTACCTGCGGTTTGCCAACACCATGATCGAGCCGATCTGGAACCGCAACCACGTCGCCTACGTGCAGATCACGATGGCCGAGAGGTTCGGCGTGGAGGACCGCGGGCACTTCTACGATCCGGTGGGCGCGCTGCGCGACGTGGTCGTCAACCATTTGATGCAGCTGGTCGCGCTGGCCGCCATGGAGCCGCCGGCGGGCAGCGACGCCAAGACCCTCCAGGACGCCAAGTTCGCGGTGTTCCGCGCGATCGCCGACGCCGACCCCGCTCACTACGTGCGCGGCCAGTACGACGGCTACCTCGACATCGACGGCGTTGGCAAGGACTCGACCACTGAGACCTATGCGGCGCTGCGCCTGGACATCGACAACTGGCGCTGGGCGGGCGTGCCGTGGTTCATCCGCACGGGCAAGAAGCTCCCGCTCACCGAGACTGAGCTGCGGGTGGTGTTCCGCGAGCCGCCGCGGCTGGGCTTCATGGAGCACGGACACCGCCGTCCGGAGCCCAACCAGTTCGTGGTCAAGCTCGACCCGGGGACGGGCACGCGTGTGATCCTCGATGCCCACCGCGCCGACCAAGCAGGCCCAGAGGCAGTCCACCTCGATGTCGAGTTCGCCGAGCAGGGCGGGGAAGCGCCAACGCCGTATGAGGTGCTGCTGCTCGATGCCATGCGCGGGGACAGCACGCGCTTCACCCGCCAGGACGGCGTGGAAGAGGCCTGGCGAATCTTCGAACCGTTGCTGCGCAAGCCGCCACCGGTGCAGCGCTATGCGCCCGGCTCATGGGGACCGGACGCAGCCACCAAGCTGATCTCAGGGTTTGGCAGCTGGCACGGACCATGGGCACCGTGACGCGCGCGGCGACACGGGCGCAACGCGACGAGCTCAGGATCGGCGTGTTCGGCGCGAGTCGCTGACAGCAACCGAGAACCGCGCCAGGAAGCGCTCCCCTGGCGCCAGCATGCGCAGGCCGTCGCCGCTGCGAAGCGCGTTGGCTGGTGCGGTCATCGGCTCGAAGCAGATGAACTGCCCTGCAGGGGGCGCGAACACCTGCGCGCACGGGTAGCCCTGCACGAACGTGAGCTCAATCTGCCTTCCCGCGCCCGCCACGCGGAAGCGAGCCGGCTGGGCCACCATGTCGAAGCCATCATCGAAGTCCCGTCCGTCCAGCTCAAAGTGCTGGGCCGCCATCGTCTGCGCGGAGCCGATCGGGATCTGCTGAGCATCGAGCGCCAACGCGCGCATCGCTGGCAGCTCGAGGAGCCACTGCTCGCGCGCGCCGTCCTGCAGCGACAGGTAAGGGTGAAAGCCGAACGACAGCGGCACTGCGTCCGCACCACACGCGTGCACGGTCAGCCCGATCTCCAGGCACCCACCGTCAAGGCGCGCCTCATAGCTCAGCTCGTGACGAAACGGGAACACCTCGAACAGCTCCGGGTGCGCCTCGCTCCAACTCAGCTGAGCGCTAAGCGAGCGCGAGTCGGAATCAGGCGCATCCGCCACCTCCCACGCCAGTCGGCCGCCAATCACGCCGTGGATCGGCAAGCCAGCGGCGTCGAGCCGCACACGATCGGGATCGTGCGGTACGCACACGCTCTTTCCGGCGACGCTGTAGTCAAAGCCGGCGAGGCGGTTCGCCCACGGGTAGAGCAGCGGGATGCCCATCGTCTTGCCGCTCTGCGCGTAGGCGGCCACACCGGCGTTCTGGGCGAGCAGCTCCTCGCCGCGATGACGCAGCGAACAGCACAGCATCCCGGCGGCGGGCACGAATGCGACCTCGAGCGCGGCGTGTTGGTCGCGCAAGTGCACCGTCTCCAGCGCAGGGCCGCTCATGAGGCTCGCGCTCGTAAGGATCTTTGCCAATGGCTCATGCGGTGACCGCACCCGAGCCTAGCGTCCGTGTGCGAGCATCAGCAGCCCGAAGCCTGTCGCGCAACCACAGGAGGATGAACGTGCCGCCCCAGCATCCAAACGCCGGCGAGCGCCCCGATGGCCCCACGCCTGAGCTCAACCGCGGCCAGATCGAGAAGCTTGAGAGCATCTATGGCAACCGCTATCTGCTCGAGCCCGCGCCAGACCACAAACTGCCGCGAACGGGCATGTCCGCGCGCGAAGCACAGGGCCTGATCGAAGAGGAGGTCGTACTCGATGGCCTACCTGCCCGCAATCTCGCCACATTCGTGACCACCTGGATGGAGCCGGAGGCCGACGAGCTGATCCGCCAGTCCCTGCGCGTGAACTTCATCGATCACGCCGAGTATCCGCAGTCGGCGGAGATCGAGCAGCGCTGCATTCGCATGCTCGCCCACCTGTTCAACGCGCCGGGTGAGACAACTGGTGCGCGCACACAGGGATCATCTGAGGCGATCATGCTGGGGGCGTTGTCGTTGAAGTGGAAGTGGCGCGCGCGCCGCCAGCAGGCTGGCAAGTCAGTGGATCAACCCAACCTCGTGTTCGGCGGCGACGTGCACGTGGTGTGGGAGAAGTTCTGCCGCTACTTCGACGTGGAACCGCGAATCGTGCCGCTGAAGCCCGACAAGTACACGATCGGAGCAGAGGACGTGGAGCCACACATCGACGAGAACACGATCGGCGTGGCGGCTGTGCTGGGCACGACATTCACCGGCCATGCCGACGACATCCAGGGGATCAATGACTACCTGGTGAGCCTGAAGAACGAGAAGGGCCTGGATGTGCCGTTGCACGTGGACGCTGCCAGCGGCGGCTTTGTGTGGCCGTTTCTGTATCCCGAGTCCGAGTGGGACTTCCGCCTCGAGCAGGTCCGCTCGATCAACGTCTCAGGGCACAAGTTTGGGCTCGTCTACCCAGGGATTGGGTGGCTTGTGTTCAGGGAGAAGGCCGACCTCCCTGAGGACCTTGTGTTCTATGAGAACTATCTGGGCAAGCGCGACGCGACGTTCACGCTGAACTTCTCAACCGGCTCGGCGATGGTGCTGGCGCAGTACTACAACTTCGCGCGCCTTGGCCATGCGGGATACCGCTATGTGATGGAGACCATGAAGTACAACGCGCGCGCGCTCGCCAAGGAGATTGAGGCGATCGGCGAGTTCGAGCTGATCGGCGGCGAGCACGACGAGCAGTTGCCACTAGTGGCGTTCAAACTCACAGGCGAACACTCCTATGACGAGTTCGATGTCTCGGCGCAGCTGGCTGCGGTGCGCGGCTGGATGGTGCCCGCATACACGCTGCCGCCCAACGCCGAACACGTCAAGATCATGCGCGTGCTCGTCAAGGAGACGCTCGGCCAGACGCTTACCGAGACGCTCGGCAAAGACATCGCGCAGGCGTGCGCAACGCTCAATGCCAAGGGCGGGCTGCATCCCGAGGACCGCAAGCGCGTGAAGACGAACACCGGCTTCTGAGCACTGCGGAGCGTTACGCGATCAACCGCGCGCGGCCACGCCGCTGCGCCCGTAGAACTCGGCCTCCTCGCGGCCGAGTTCGGTTACGGGCTCATCGCCATACATCCACTCGCGCGCGATCCTGTGCCAGTTGGCGCTCGCGCGCAACTGCGAGAGCACTGCAAGCGTGAGCATCTCCATGCGTCGCCCGAACAGATGCTCGGGGCGCATGTCCTGGTGGCGCATCTCCCTGAAGTGGCTCGAGCGCGGATCTGAGCTCTCGATCATCACCTGCGTGGCGATCTCGGGAGACAACAGGACCTCTTCGTCGGCAGTGGTGTACCACCAGATGGCATCCGTAATGAACGCCAGCAGGTTGTCGGGATCGACACGCTCGGGTTCAGGCAGGAAGCCGGAGGCGGCGAGCAGCTCGTGCAGCTTGGCTGCATCGCCCTCGGCAACCGCCCGCTGGCAGGCCAGCTCGAGCGCGACCGGCTCGGCGTCCATGCGCTTGAACAGGCCGAAGTCGAGGAACGCCATGCGACCATCCTCGAGCAACAGGAAGTTCCCCGGATGCGGATCCCCGGAGAACTGCCGATGCCGGTATAGGCAGCCGAGGAAGAAGCGGAACACGATCTCCCCGATCCGGTTGCGCTCGGCTTGGGAGCGCCCCTTGAGCTCCTCGAAACCAACACCGCTCACGAACTCGCTCACCAGCACGCGCTCGCGCGAGAGCGAGCCAACCACTTCAGGAACGACGATGAACGGGTGCCCAGCGAAGATCCGTGCCAGCGAGCGCTGGTTTTGGGCCTCGAGCTCATAGTCGAGCTCCTCCACAATCCGCTCCTTGATCTCCTCCGCGAGCGCCTTTACATCCAGCCCAGGCGTCATGCGCTTGAGCAGCCGCAGGATCATGTCCAGGTTTTGCATGTCCGCCCTCACAGCGCCCGCAACGCCCGGATACTGGACCTTCACGGCTACCTCGCGGCCGTCCTTGAGCGTGGCCCGATAGACCTGCCCGATCGACGCCGCCGCAATCGGCTCCTCCTCAAAGGTTGCAAACACCTCCGAGATCGGCTCTTCCAGATCCTCCTCGATCACCCGCCGCATCTGCTTGAAAGACACCGTGGGAGCAGCGTCGCGCAGCTTGGCCAGCTCCCGCTGAAACTCGTCGCGATGCTCCTCCGCCACCAGGCCAACATCGAGGAACGACATCACCTGCCCAAGCTTCATTGCCGCGCCCTTCATCGTTCCCAGCACCGCCACGATCTGCTTGGCGGTCTCCAGCTGGCGGCGAGCCATGGCCTCTTCAGAGGCCTCCTCGCCGCGGGTCACGTTGGCTGCGCGGGTACCGAACTGCTTGACAGCCTCGCTGGCGGCGAGCGTCGCCACCGTCGCTGTGCGGCGCGCGCGCGAGGTGGGGATCTTCTCGTTCTCGCGCGCCATGACCTGCATGCTAGGAGCTGAGAGTCGCCAGCAGCGGGCGGCCGCGCATCTGGGCTAGGCCGTCGACTGGACCTGCGACCCGGGAACGATGTCGTCAGAGCCGTCCGGCCAGCGCACCCACGCCTTCGTGCCACCGTCGTAGTCGGCACCCAACAGCACCAGCGTGGCAGGCTGACCGAGCGCGGTACACGGCTGCGAGCCCTCTGGATCCAGGCCCCGCCAGACGCGGATGAAGGCGTTGGCGTCCCACTCCCGCGCGACGGAGGTCTTCTCAGAATGACCGGGATAGATGACGGTGTCGGGCGGCAGCTCCATCAATGTGCCCATGATTGAGTCACGTAGGTCCGTATATGTGGTGTGACCGGGCGCCCTGACCCCGCCAACGGAGTCTCTGAACAGGGTGTCGCCGGTGAACACGAGCAGCCCGGCGCCTGCGAGCCCCCCGGGCACAGCGCTCTTCAGGGTGCGAGCGGGAGCTCCCGCCCCCTCGGCGTCTGGGCGTTCACCCACGAGAAATGACAACATCCCGGCGGTGTGGCCGGGGGTGTGCAGAGGGCGCACCTCGAGCGCCCCGAACTGCATTGTCTGGCCGGCCTCGATCGAGCCCATCGCCGCAGCCGGGCCCGGTTGCGTTGGCGCTCCCTCAACGCCAGCGGCGGCGCTTTCGAGCAGCTCGCGCTCGCGCTGGCTGATCAGCACCTCGAGCTTCGGCCAGCGCTTGCGCAACGTCCCGACCTCGCTGACATGATCGAAATGGTGATGGGTCAGCAGCACATGGGTGGGGTCGAGCCCGAGGCGCTCGGCGGCCTCGATCAGCGGCTCCACAGGACCACCAGCGTCGATGAAGAACGCCGGTCCACCCTCACCGTCAGCTAGGAGATATGTGTTCGAGATGAACTGCGGATGGCTGGCGCGCTCGAGCAGCATGGGGCCATCCTTGCACGAATCCGTCAGCTGGCGTTTGGGAGTAGCGCCGCTGCGCCGGCGTCCCCGGTAGCTATCGCCGCGCCCTCGCTCCGCGGCACGACGAGCCGGGTCAGGTCGTTCAGGTAGCGCTCGTCGCCGACGTCCCTGCGCCACTCCAGCACTGGCACAGAGGCGGCGCACTCAGCCACCATGGCCCGCGCCCGCTCGAGCGTGGGTGCGGTGCTCGCCAGCGCCACCGCGCGCGAGGTGCCAACCGTGCGGTAGGCGTTGTCTGCGATCTCGACGGCGGAGGAGAAGAACACGCGAGCCCCGTTCGCTTCGATGCTCTCCCGATCGAGGCTGAACTCATACGCGGGGCCTGGCCGCAGCGCGTAGTCGGGCGAGACGAGGTACAGCACCACTGACGCTTCGTTGCGCAGCGGCACATCGCCAGTCGTCAGGCTGGTGGCCGAGATGCGCTCCATCACATCGGGCCAGCTGCCGCTGAACAGGCTCATGATGTTCATGCACTCGGGGTCGCCGAAGCGGGCGTTGAACTCGATCACCCTGACACCATCGGCGGTGGCGAAGAAGCCGCTGTTCATCACACCCGTGAAATGGCGTCCCTGCTGGGCCAACCGCGCGATCACGCGCTCAACGATCGAGCAGGCCTGCTCGTAGTGGGCGGCTGTCATGAACGGCAGCGTGGAGGCGGCCATCGACAGCGATCCCATCCCGCCGGTGCCGGGGCCCTCGTCCCCGTCGTAGCGGTAGGGGTAGTCATAGGTGGACGGTGGGAACACGACGGTCCTGCCATCGCTGATCGCCTGAATCGTGAACTCAGCGCCCACCACCTTCTCCTCGATCAGCACCGACTCCCCTGGGCCACAGCGCGCGAGCAGCTCGAGCGCGTACGCGCCCGCCTGCTCATGGTCCGCCAGATGCGGGCCCATCACCTTCACGCCCTTGCCTCCGGTCAAACCGGAGGGCTTGACGGCGACGGGGGTCGAGCCGAACGACGCGATCGCCGCCGCGACATCATGCGCGCTGCGCACCACCCTCACCGCGGGCGCGGCCTCAGGCGCCACTTCGCTCAGCACCGAGCGCGCAAACGCCTTGTTCCACTCGATCTCAGCACCAGCAGCGGTGGGGCCAATGGCGCGCGTGCCCTGAGCCAGCAGCGCATCGACGACTCCCGCCGCCAACGGTTCGTCAGCGCTGACCATCGCGATATCGATCTCCTGCGCACGGGCGAACGCAGCGACCGCCTGCGGGTCGCACACGTCCCCCACGTGGTGGCTGCCGCCCGAGGCGCCCGCATGGCGAACGATCGATGGGTTCTCATGGCCGACAAACGCATGTAGCTCGCTGTGCTCCGCCATGGCAGCGGCAAGCGCGCTCTCGCGTCCGCCATGGCCGACGATCAGGGTTCGCACGCCGCCAGTGTAAACCGCCGCCCCCCGTTTAGACTCCAGCGATGGCCCTCATCCACACCTGCTATCGCATCACCGACATCGACCGCTCGGTTGCCTTCTACAACGCGCTGGGCTTCCAGGAGATCGGGCGCATCCCGATCAAAGACGAGGCGGTCAACGTCTTCATGAACCAGCCCGGCGACGGCGACATGCCGCGCCTGGAGCTCACGTACAACTACGGCGTCGACAGCTACGAGATCGGCACCGGCTACGGTCACATCGCCATCACGAGCGACGACCTGGACGCGACGCTTGCGCGCCTGGCAGACCTCGGCATCCAGCCCGAGAAGCCGCCCTATTCCGTGCGCGAGGGCGGCTCGCGGCTCGTGTTCGTCAGAGATCCCGATCAGTATAGGATCGAGATCATCGAGCAGAGTTAGGCGGCAGCCGGCACGCTGACGCGCTTCGGAAGGCTGGGAATGTCGGGGAGCCTGCCGTCCGCCCACCGCAGCTCGATCCGCTCGTCCAGCGGCTGCCAGCGCCTGCGCTTGGGGTCGCACTTCGCGAGCTTCACGGTGCCGATGACGCGGCGCAGCGCGCGCCTGTCGGCGGCCGGGTCCTCTCCCCAGGGGCGATACACGTAGCTCGCCCCACCGAGCGTCACGATCTCTGCGTCGTCGGGAAGGCCCGGGTCGTCCAGCTCCCACAGAGCGGTGCGCGCAGCTTCAACGGCAGCCGCGCAGCCGGTCGCGGCCTTCGACGTAGTTCGCATCGGCGTTGCCCGTGGCCTTCGCCGCGCCCGCGCCGTCCTGGCTGAGCGCCCAGATCACGTACTCAGGGCTGACAGCGAGCTGCGCCGAGGCAAGGGCGCGGCTCGTTGAGCGGGCGCGTTGAAGGCACGACCGGCGCCTATCATTGCCCTCATGCGGCGCCTCGGGATATTGGCCGTCGCTTGCCTGATCAGCTTGAGCGGCTGCGGTCGAAGCGCTGCGAGCGCCGCTATCGAAAACTGCATCAGGCACTACGCGAAGACACGCACCGAGCCGAACCACTTCGACGCCGTCTATGAACGGTCAACGCATGTGACCACGGTCGGCTGGGAGGGCCCTGTCTACCCTCCGCTCCCAACAACAGAACTCAACTATCTCGGCTCCGGAGTCGCGAGCTACGACTATCGGTATCGACTCGACCGCGGCTCGTGGTCTGTGTGGCAAAGAACCGAAGGTCCGTGGAGCCCCCAATTCACCATCGCACCCGGCGGAAACAGTGCGCGAATCACCGTCGAGGTCAAGGCTAAGGACCTGTCCGGCCGCACACACCGTCCGGTGCTAGCGGTCGTGACGGCAAGGGAACCGCACTGGCACGCCAGCGACCTTGAAGCAGAAGACCCGGCCGGGGAGTGCGGCGAAGCGCGAATGTACCCCGAACCCGAATAGACCAAGCGTCCGGACGACCAGCCCTCTCCGGCCTCTCCCCCCACCGTCGGCACACTCGACGCAATCCACCTCGCCACGGCGGTACGTCTCGCCAAGGCAGGGGAGCTCGATGCGCTGATGACCTACGACAAGCAACTCGCTGCCGGCGCGAAAGAGCATGGCATCACGGTCCTCTCTCCGAGCTGAGCGCCTACCCCGGCCCCGCCTCCTACCCCGCTCCGCCTCGCAGCCCGACCAGCGCCTCACTGACCCGCAACAGCTCATCGAGCATGGGCTTGACGGACTGCTCGATCATCTCGTTGGGCACGAAGTCACCCTCATCGTCGATGAATTGGGCGACGAACGGAACGGTGACGGCCTCGAACACGGGGGTCATTTTCAGCGTGGTGACGATCTGCTTGAGCATCTGCACAGCGCGCGTGCCGCCGGCGACGCCGCCATAGGAGAGGAACCCGACGGGCTTGTACTGCCACTCCGCGTGCAGGAAGTCGATCGCGTTCTTCAACGGTGCGGTGAAACCGTAGTTGTACTCGGGGGTGACGAACACGAACGCGTCGGCCGCCTGCACTTTGGCGCTCCATTCCTTGGTGTGCCGTTGGCTGTACTGGGCCAGGCGCGGATGGTTGGGCTCGTCCATGAACGGTAGGTCGAGCTCGAGCAGGTCGACCAGTTCGACCTCGAAGGCGCCGTGCTCGCGCGCGCGGGCGTCGAGCCAACGCCCGACGGGCAGGCCGACACGGCCGGGACGGGTGCTGGCGATGAGGATCTGCAGTGTGGGCATTGGTTGATTCTCCGTTTCGGGTGCGCTCAGGACAGGACGCGGCCGCGGAACTTGCGCAACCCGAGCGTGAGAAATGTGGCGCAGAAGCCGATCAGCACCGGGTAGACGATGTACAGGTGCATGTGCGAGGCATGTGTGAGCCCGGCGCGCATGCCCTCGTTGACGTAGATCAGCGGGTTGATGAGCACGATGATCTGCAGCCAGTGCACGCCACCGACCTGCACAGGTGCCAGCCTGGTCCACTGGTAGTAGGTGCCCCCGAGAAAGGTCAGCGGGAGCACGACGAAGCCGAACATCAGCCCGATGTTGCGCGGCTCGAATGCCGTGCCCAGCAACAGCCCGAGTGAGGTCATGGTGATGCATGCGAGCGGGATCAGCGTGAGCACCACAGCCCAGTGGACGGTTAGATGCGCATGCACGCCGGACGCGTGCACGACGGCGGCGATCGGGAAGACGATCACCGCGGCGAGCAGGCCCTGCGCGGCCCCAGATAGAACCTTCGAGGCGGCGACCAGCCAGATCGGGCAGGGCGCCTGCACGCGGTCCTCGATCTCGCGCGTGTAGCCGAACTCGGTGGAGAGCTGCAGAGCGACCGCTTGGATCCCCTGGAACATGATCGAGATCCCGACCACACCGGGAATCAGCACGGTGGCGAATGCCGACTCAGCGGCCTTGCCTCCGCCCCCGCCGACGCCCTGGCCGATGTTGGGAAACACGTACAGGAACACGAACACGAGCAGGAACGGCTGGATCAGCGTGCGCACGACGAACTCGCCGAGGTTCTTGCGCAGCACGACCAGGTCGCGCAGGATCAGCGCTCGCAGGGCGATGCGACTGGCGCTGGCCACCGAGCGCGTGGGCTTGATCGCGATCCGCTCCCGCCCGCTCTGCGAGGCGGCAGCTGGAGCGCTGGAGGCGGCGGCCATTACTCGCGCAGCTCCTTGCCGGTGAGGCTGATGAAGACGGTCTCCAGGCTCGGCTCGGATACGGACAGGTCGATCACGTCGAAGCCGCCGCTCTCGGCGGCTGCCACGACCCGCGGCACGAGTCGCTCGGCGCCCTTGACGTGCAGCTCCACGCCGCCGTCCACCGCCCGCGTGTGCGTCACCTCGCTGAGCTCCTGCGAGAGTCGCGCGGCGAGCGCATCCGGGTCAGCGTCCGCCTTGACGGTGACGAGCGTGTCGGCTCCGACCGAGCGCTTGAGCTCCTCAGGGGTATCCAGCGCGAGGATCTTGCCGTGATCCATGATCGCCACCCGGCTGCAGAGCTCATCAGCCTCCTCCATGTAATGGGTGGTCAGCAGCACTGTCTGCCCCTCGCTGTTGAGCTCGCCGAGGATCTCCCACAAGGCGAGGCGACTCTGCGGGTCAAGTCCGGCGGTCGGCTCGTCGAGGAACAGCACGGCGGGGCGGTGGAAGATCGCACGGGCCATCATCAGGCGCTGGGCCATGCCGCCGGAGAGTGCGAACACCGACGCCTTGGCCCACCTGGTGAGCTGGAACTGCTCGAGCAGCCTGTCGGCGATCTGGCGTGACTCGGCGGCGGAGATGCCGAACAGCCGCCCGTGGAAGTAGAGGTTCTCCCACACGGTCAGTTGCCGGTCGAGCGTGTTCTGCTGGGAGACGATCCCGAGCAGCTGCTTGGCGAGCGCCGGCTGCCCAACGACGTCGATCCCACCTACGTATGCGGAGCCCGACGTCGGGACCACGCGCGTGGTGAGCATCCCCGCGGTCGTTGTCTTGCCGGCGCCGTTGGGGCCAAGCAACCCGAATATCTCGCCCGCGTGGACGCTCAGGTTGAGCGTGTCGACGGCGGCAAAGTCCGTGCCGGCATAGACCTTGGTGAGCTCGACGGTGCGGATCACCTCTCCATCGGCGCCACCGTTTTGCTGCTGTGCCACGGCACCGTCAACCAGCGGTGGTGCGTCGCGCGGTGGGATGCCGGGCATCGCCCACAATCTATAGCGCTCGCGCTACCCTCCCGGAACGGATGGCGGACACGGGCAAGATCGCCAAGAACCTCGAGCGCTTCGCCCAGGCGGTGTCTGCGCACGACCGCGAGAACCCGACGCACACCGCATACGGCATCGGCCTGGCGCACTTCGACATGGAGCGTCTCGGGCTCGACGAGGGCGAGACGATCCTGCCGGGCATCACGATCCACGCCGACGGCGGCGTCACAGGCAACTTCCGCGTGCTGTGCGACGGGGACCACGAGGAGGAGCTGACGGAGGCCGAGGAGCAGGCGGTCGAGGCGATCGCCACGCAATCGATCCCCGCCTTCTCGCCGGGCCGCTCTCCATTCGAAGAGCACTAGCAGCGCTGATCTTGGACGCCCGGCTAAGGGCAACGGGCGCGCGTCAGCGCAAACTGATCCCAAGTGGCTATCAGCACAGGTGACTCGCCTTCAGATATCGAACAGTGCAGAGACTGGCTTGGCCATGTGATCGTCTGTGGGCTGAACGCGGTCGGCCTGCGGACGGTCGAGCAGCTGCATCTCGCGGGCGCGCGCGTGGTGGTGCTCGACGATGCCCCGGATGAGCGGCTCGTACGGATCGTGCGTGGCTGGGGCATCCCGCATCTGCCGCGCGGCGGCCACCTGAGCGACCCGCTGTTCGACGCTGGCATCCTCGGCGCCTCGGCGGTGGTATGCGCCGAGCACACCGACCTGCGCACGCTCGAGACAGTGCTGCAGATCCGCGATCTGCGTCCCGACGTGCGCGTGGTCGCGGACCTGGACAACCCATCCGTTGCGCATGCGCTCGAGGGCGTGCTGCATTCGGTTGGCGTGCTCGACGTCGCTGCGCTGTTCGCGCCGGCGGTGATCGAAACGTGCCGCGGTCTTCGCGCGCGCGAGCTGGTTCTCGGCGACACGGAATTCATCGCCGCCGAGGTGCTCGCCCCCAGGGACGCGACGCTGCGCGAGCTCTTCGGGGCGCTCGCGCCGATCGGTGTCGTTACCGAGGCCGAGGATGAGCTGATCGCCTGCCCGGGACGCGATCAGGCGGTCTCGGCCGGCGACCGGGTCACGCTGATGGGCACCCCCGCGGAGCTCGAGGCGGCGGGGCTCGCGCCCCGCCAGGCCGACGTCAGCCAGGTTTCCGAGTCGATCGCGCGCTCACGGGCGTTTGCCAAGCGCAGCTCGGGCGCGATCCTCAGCGTGATCGATCGGCCGGTGCGCATCGCCCTCGTGCTCGGTCTGGTGCTGACGATCGCCTCGACGGTGGTGCTGCACCTCGGCTACAGCAGAGCCTCCGAAGGCGAGCTGCACTCGCATCTATCGATCTTGAACGCGATCTACTTCACCGTCGAGACGGTGGCCACGGTTGGATTCGGCGACTTCAACTTCTCGCACCAGTCGACGCTGATGGAGGTGTTCGGGATCCTGCTGATCCTCGGCGGAACGACACTGATCAGCACCCTGTTCGCGCTCTTGACCAATGCGCTCGTCAGCCGGCGGATCGCGCAATCGCTCGGCGGCGGGCGCATCCCGGGGATGCGCGGACATGTCGTGCTGGTGGGCTTGGGGGCGGTTGGCATGAAGGTGCTCGAAGGCCTGCTCGCCGCCGGAGAGCAGGTGATCGTGATCGAGCGCATGGCGAGCAACCGCTACCTGAGCGAGGCGCGCGCGCTGGAAGCGCCGCTGGTGATCGGCGATGCGACGATGATGCGCACGCTGGACTCGGTCAATCTCTCGAGCGCAGCGGCTGTGGCGATTCTCACCTCTGATGACCTCACGAACATCGAGACGGGCCTCGCCGTGCGTGATCACCTGGGCGAGCGCTGGACCGAGGTGCCGGTGGTGCTCCGTGTGTTCGACCGCCAGCTCGGCTATCGCCTGCAGCAGAGCTTTGGGTTCCGCCACGTGTGGTCGACGTCGGCCATCGCGGCCCCCTGGTTCGTCGGCGCCGCACTGGGCCTGGAGGTTCTATTCACCTTCTATGTGGGCAACAACCCGTTCCTACTTGCGCGCCTGCGAGTGAGCGCGGGTGGTGGCCTCGATGGCCTGGCCATGCTCGATCTGCCGGGCACGGTCCGAGTGGTGGCGATCCGTCGCGCCGCAAGCTCTGCGGCACTCGAGCATCCGCCGCGACGCGACACGCGTCTGGCACCCGATGACGATGCCTACCTGGTCGGGCCCTACGCGGAGCTGCTGGAGGTGCTGCGCCACGATCGCGAGACGACGACCGGCGACTGATCGGGACCGCGACTGAGGGGCATGCAACAACGCGCAAGCACGCTGAGCGCAAATACCATGGCGCACGCTGCGACCGATCGCAGTGGCTTAACCCGACGAGACGGCAGCCTCGCCAGCAGCATCAACCCGCGCGGCAATCATCGTGACGAGCCGTTCGATCGTTGGGCACGCAAGCCGATGTCGCGCGGCGGCGCGGAGCACGGAGCCGGGGATGGCGTCCAGCTCGGGCTCGCGTCCGGCGGCGATGTCCCGCTGCATGGAGCTGCCGAGCGTGTCGTGGGCGCGCTCCAGCTCACCGATTGCGCTCGCCGGGTCAACGTCGTATGCCCCCTCGGCCTTGCCGACAGCGCATGCCTCCTCGATCGCGCCGACGAGGTCGGCGCGCAGCGCAGGCGTGGAGCGGATCTCGCCCAGCAGCTTGTTGTAGGCGCTGGTGGTGCAGGCGAGCGCGTTCAGTCGCACGAGCTTCGACCACATCACCTGCGCCTCGGAGTCCCCCACACGCACGGGCACCTCCGCGTCAGACAGCGCATCCGCAAGCGCCTGCATCCCGGGGCGAACGGCCGCCTCACCGCTGGCCATGCTGACGAGCAGGAACGGGCTGGTGTGGACGACGACGCCTGGCTGTGGCCGGTCGGCCTCGACGCGGATCGAGCCCGCGAGCACCGATCCAGCAGGGAAGCGCTG